>ERZ795055.617-NODE-617-length-32987-cov-10.586967_pt1 | contig 32987 bp, 41 predicted proteins | sample MGYA00375139_ERZ795055 | MGnify/ENA primary metagenome ERZ795055 (study PRJEB30184, sample SAMN05720283) | anaerobic digester metagenome | isolation source: active sludge of municipal wastewater-treating anaerobic digesters | place: USA | collected 2015-01-23 ... | reverse complement strand
GCTATAGATATTAGCTTTTTAATAAATTAACGAAAACTTATTTGGATTGGTATAAAAGCATTAAAGATGAATATTTAAGGTTTTGTATAAATCATAATATTTTTGTGAAACTAACTTTATATCAAAATTTTCTTCAGCTTTTTTTCTTGCATTAGTTGATATTATTTTATATTCATCGTTACTTAAGCTTAAAGCCCATTTAATTCCCTGCGCAAGGTCAGCGGCTTCATAAGGTTTTGCAAGATAGCCGCTTGTTTTATGGTCTACGATATCTAATAATCCGGTTGCTTCAAAAGCAATTACAGGAGTAGCGCATGCAAGTGATTCTGAAGCGGTTTGTCCGAAAGATTCCTGAATAGACGGCGCTATTGTTGCATCACAAGCTGAATATAATAAAGCCATTGTTATTTCATCTTTTAATATGCCCATATAATGGGTTTTTAGGTCAAAACCAAGAGGGTTTTCAGGTTTATTAGCCCCAAAAATAACCAGTTCAAATTCTTCATTTTTGAAAAAAGTTAGCGCGTTAATAAGGTGATTAAGTCCTTTGTTTTTATCAATTAAACAGTTAAACGCGCCAAAAAGTAATAGTTTTTTGTCTTGCGGTAAATTTAATATATTTCTGGCAACCTTTTTTTCTGAAGGTTTAAAAATATTTATGTCTAAGCCGTTAGGAATGGTTATAGTATTGATATTTTTAAGTAATTTACTCTTTTTAGCGTTTTCGCTTAGCCAAGAACTAGGGCATATAATAGTTAAGTCAAGATTTTTAAAAATTTTTTCTTTATTTTTAAAATTCCTATAAGCCAAGTCCCTATAGTTGTTTGAATTTAAAACAGGACAGTTATTACATTCTTCAAGATATTTTAAACATTTACCGGCGCAATGACAGCCTCCTGTAAAAGCCCACATGTCATGTAAAGTCCAAGCTATTGGCGCTTTAATTTTTAAAAGCTGTTCCAGCCTTAAAAAGCCGGAGTTAATCCAATGAAGATGAAGAATGTCAGGATTTATATTTTTTATTTTATTAAATAAATCATAATTTGGAACGATTGAGGAAGAAAAAATAACCTTTTCTCTTTGAGTATAAGGAATTAAAGCCAGTTTTTCAGCAGGATTTCTAAAAAGCGCTTTAAGTTTTTTAAAATCGGTTTCAGGTCCTTCTACATAATAAGGCGTTGTTGATTTGTTATTAACAAGCATTTTAATTTGAGAGCCCGTGAGGTTTTTAATTCCTTCCAAAAGCCTGTAAGCCGCAATCGCAGCTCCGCCGTTTCCGTCGCGCGTATTTAAAAATAAAATATTCATTAAATTAAATCAACGTAGCCAATAAGTACAGTTTCATTTACAAAATGGTTAGGTTCCAGTTTTTTGAACATAAATTTATAATCAAGATTTAGAGATTCTATTAAGGGCTTTATTTGAAAAAAGTCTTTCGGATGATGGTATACAGAAATTATTATTAGGGGTTTAAACTTTTTAATTGTTTCCAAAGCGCCTTTTACCGCTTCCAATTCATAACCTTCTATGTCCATTTTAATTAAGCCTGGATTTAAATTATTGTCTTGAACAAATTTATCAATTGTAGTTATTTTTATTTTCTCGCTGTTTATTTTGTCAAAAAGAAGAGGGACATGTTCTCTTAAAACACTTGCCGCGCTAACTTCTCCGTATAGCTCAAGCTCTTCTTCTTTTTCTCCCAATCCGGCTTTAATCGGAAAAATTTTATTTTCATAATCATTTATTTTAATAGTTTTTTTTAAAACGTCATGATTTTCTTGATTTGGTTCAAAGGCGTATATTTTATTATTGGTATAGTTGCAAAAAAGTAAGGCTGTATCTCCTATATAAGCCCCACAGTCAAGAAAGTCCTTGTTTTTTAAATTTTTAAGAACAGAATCAGATAAAAACTTTAAACCGTAATCATATAAAAAGGTTTGTTTTGGATAAGTAGGGATTGCATTTTTTGCCTGATGATCGGGCATTTTATATTTTTTGCGCAATTTTTTGATGTTTAAATTTTTATTTTGTTCCGTTTTTTCTTCTTTTGTATAAATTCCGTCGGCAAAATACCAGCAGTGGTCTATATATTTAGTTGAAGGAACAAGATATATAAATCTGTCAAAAATTAAATCTATAAGATCAGAGCTTTCTTTGTCCAGATTTTTTTTTAAATTTTCCAGTTCTTTTTTTGTTTTTACAGGATTTTCAATAAAATATTTCTGCCAGTAGTCCCCCTGAACTACATAACAAACACTTTTTCTCAATAAAAAAATACGTTTATATAAATTATTTAAAGATTTAAATATATTCATTTCTTATATCCTTATAAATTTGTTTATCCTGATTGTGAAACATACAAATATCAAAATATGGAATATGTCTTTGAATATTAATATAATTAGTTAATTCTTCCAGCAGAGATTTATTTTCAAGATTCATGGAGAGTAAAAAATTCCCTAAATGATCATAAAAAATTGCATAGTTGTATCCAAAGTTTAGCATATCATTGAAAAACATAAGCTGATTTTTGTCATCTTTGAAAACATATTCAGCGTTTTGTCCTTTTGTGGCAGTGTATTCAAAAAATATAACCGGCTGTGCTTTTTTAATGTAGTCTTTTGCTCCTTTTAATATTTTAATGTCATATCCATCTGTATCCACTTTCAATATTTTTGAAAATTGGAAGTCCTGCTCTTTTTCAAGTAAAGAATCAAGGGTTATTAATTCAATTGGATTTAAAGGATTTTTGTTGTTTTCTGACAAAAAACCGCTGCCGTTTTTGCAAATTAACTTTTGATTTGTTTTTTCATTCTTGTTGCTTAAAAAAACTTTGACGTTTTTTACATTATTAAAACTTTGAGTGTTTTGTTTTAAATATTTAAAATAAGCGTCATTAGGTTCAATTGCTAAAATTGGAACATCAACGTCTGTTTTAACAAAAGCCACGGTATCTCCAATGTTTGCTCCAACATCAATAAGTTTAAGATCAGGATGATATTTTTTTGTTTTTTTAACTATTTCTCTAAAATTTCTGGAATAATCTTTATAAATCAAAAAAAGAGAATGATAACAATGATAATAAGGAGCTTTTAACTTAAAATTTCCGACTATAATCTTTCCGGAAAGCCTATTAATAAATACCAGCAATATAAATAATATTTTTTTAACAATTTTCATTAAGACACCCTCCTTAAATATTAAAACATAATAATTTTAATTTTTATAGTGTTTTTCTTTACGGCAGTTTTAAAATTTTTAAGACGATAAGCTTTATATAATCTGCTAAAAACAATGCTTTCAGTTGCATTTTAAACAGGTGACGCGTTTTGTCGCTAAAGAGGTAAATTATATTATTACACCAGAAAAAAGTGATAATGGTTGCGTAAGAAGCTCCTGCGGCACCGAATCGTTTTATTAAAAAATAATTTAATAAGGCATTTATGATAGTTCCGGTAAAAATAGTTATGACATAAAGTTTTATATAATTTTTAACAATGATCAATCCTGTTGTAGAAAGCCCAATAAAAAATGGAAGAATAGAAAATATTTGAATTGATAAAAGATATCCCGAGTTTTTATACTGACTTCCCCATAGAAACTGAACGATAAAGTCATAATTAAAAAAGATAATAATTATTATGAAATATGCTGATATTGCCAGATAGTTAAGCAGTTTTTGAAAATCTTTCGTATAATGTTCAAAAGAGTTATTTTTATCAAGTTTTATTAATATAGGATAAGTAGATTGAAAAATACAATTAGCAAGTATAATAAAATAATAAGAAAAAAATGCGATAACGCTATATAAACCTAATTCATAAGAACCCAGCATTTTTTCTATCATAATTTTGTCTATATTTAACATAATCATATTAAGAAATGCTGATAATATAAACACCCAGCTAATTTTTATAAGATTAAAAGATTCTTTAAAATTTAATTTAATTTTTTTATAGTTAAAGAAAGGCTCGGTTTTAATAAAAAGAAAAATTAAAATCAGCGATATAATAAAAGATTCAATAGTTAAAGCAATACTAAAATAAACAAGTGAAAATCCGGAGATAATAAAAAATATTTTAAACAAAGCTGAAACCATAAGTCCTGAAGTTCTGGCGATTACGGTATATTTAGATTGAAGTTTATTTAAAAACCAGATGCTTAAAACATCAAAAGATTTAAATAAAAAACTTAATCCAATAAAAAACGTTAGAAATAAATATATTATATCGTTTGGATAAGTCCAAAAACAAACTAGAACAGATAAAATAAGAATTAAAATACCACCAAAAAATTTAAGAAAAAAAGCTGATCCAATAATGTTTTCCTGATGCGCTTCTCTGTTTATAAGTTCTTTTGGTACAGTAGCAAGTAGTCCCAAATCCGAAAAAGGGGAAAAAAGTGCTAACAGGGCAAGCGCATAATTAAATTTGCCATAATCATCAGGTCCTAAATACCTTGCCACCCAAGCTCCAACTAATATGCCAAAAATTATTTTTATTCCATGGTCTAAAATTAGCCAGCCGGAGTTTTTCGCTATATTTATTTTGTTTTCTGTATTAAATATTTTTTTAAAAGCATTTTTTATAAAAAACATTGTTTTTATCTTAATAAAATCTCTGTACATAGTGCCCAGTCTTTAAATACTATACTGCTTTTAAAAACTATTAGCAATTTTTAATGAATTTGAAGATTATAGAGAATGTTGGTAAAATAAAATTTATGATAAAACAAATTTTTAACAAAGAAAATTTGCTGGCTGTAATAATCACAAATGATTTTTGTGAAAACGGCGTCTATTTTTGCACCCCGAACGATTTTTCCCAGCAGTTGGCTTATATGAAACATCCAAAAGGTAAAATTATCCCGCCGCATCTGCATAATCCCGTTAAAAGAGAGATTTTTTACACAAAAGAAGTTCTTTTTATTAAAAAAGGCAAGCTTAGAGTTGATTTTTACGATGACGAAAAAGCGTATATAGAAAGTCATGTTTTGAAGCAGGGAGATACAATATTACTTGCAAGCGGAGGACACGGGTTCGAAGTTTTGGAAGAGATTGAAATGATAGAGGTTAAGCAGGGACCTTATGCCGGAGATTCTGATAAAACAAGGTTTGAATGTTCCTGTAAAAAAATTGTCAGGGATTAGCAAGCTTCTTTCAGCATTGTTTTTAAATTGACGATAAAAGAATAATTATTGGCGGTTACTGCTTCTACGGTTCTTAAATCTTTTGTTAAAGCTTCCTGATTGCCTTCCATTTTTGCCAGAGTTATGTTTATTTGGTCATGCTCGGCTTTGTTTACTTCTGCTGAGTGTACAAGAGCCCGTAACATTTCTGTATTTTCTTTGGTTTGGATTTCCAGAAGATCAAAACGCTGTTCCAAATTGTCAAACCGTTTTTCGAGTTTGTCAAAACGATGTTCTAAATTGTCAAATCTTCCGTTTAATGCCGCTAAAGCCTGTAATATTTTTTCTTCCATTTTTACTCCCCGTTTGTTATTTTTAATTTATATTAAAATTAGCGTTTTTTCAATTGTTACAAATGTAAAAAATTATTTTTAAAAAGGGTTTTGGGCGGTTTATGCTATGATTGTTTATAGGGTTAATATGTAAAAAGATTATGCAAGTTGTCTGGTGTAAAAATGAGCGGATTTATTCCTGTAAATGAACCTTTATTAAACGGAAATGAGAAAAAATATCTTGTTGAAGCAATAGAAACCGGCTGGATATCGTCAGAAGGACCGTTTATAAAACAGTTTGAAGAAAAATTCGCGAATTATATCGGCAGAAAATATGCCGTAGCTGTATGTAACGGTAGCGTTGCTCTTGAAGCGGCTGTGGAAGCTTTAAATCTCGAAAAAGGCGGCGAAGTTATAATGCCGAGCTTTACAATAATTTCCTGCGCCGCGGCTGTTATTCGGGCGGGCTTAACTCCTGTTCTTGTTGACAGCGATCCTTTAGCCTGGAATATGGATGTAAATCAGCTTGAATCTAAAATTACCTCTAAAACAAAGGCTATAATGGTTGTTCATATTTACGGGTTGCCTGTTGATATTGATCCGATCGTTGAAATAGCTCAAAAATACGGCTTGAAAATAATTGAAGACGCCGCAGAAGTTCATGGGCAGACTTATAAAGAGAAAAAATGCGGCAGTTTTGGAGATATCAGCATTTTTAGCTTTTATCCCAATAAGCATATAACGACCGGTGAAGGTGGAATGATTTTGACAGAAGATGAAACGCTCGCTGAAAAGTGCAGATCGCTTAGAAATTTATGTTTTCAGCCGCAAAAAAGGTTTTTACATGAAGAATTAGGGCATAATTTCCGAATGACAAATCTTCAAGCGGCTTTGGGAGTGGCTCAGCTTGAAAGAATCGATGAATTTACAGAAATTAAGCGTAATATGGGTAAAAAATATACCGAATTGCTTGAAAATATTTCGTTTATACAATTGCCTTTGGCTAAAACAGCTTATGCGGAAAACATTTATTGGGTATATGGCATTGTATTAAAGCCTGAAATAGAAGTTTCCGCTGAAATAATCATGCAAAAGCTTAATGAAAAAGGCGTTGGAACAAGACCCTTTTTTCTTGGAATGCATGAACAGCCGGTTTTTCATAAAATGGGATTGTTTAAAAATGAAAAATATCCTGTGGCTGAAAATCTGGTTCGGAAAGGTTTTTATATACCCAGCGGTATGGCTCTTACAGATGAGCAAATAAAAATAGTCGCAACGAAAGTTAGAGAAGCTTTATATGAGTGTGTTTAAAAATTATTCTGCATATTATGACCTGTTATATCAGGATAAAGATTATAACGGGGAGGTTGAATATATTGAAAAGCTTGTTAAAAAGCATGCAGATAATCCAAAAAATGTTTTAGAATTGGGTTGTGGGACTGGTAAGCATGCGGCATTGCTTGCTGAAAAAGGATATAATGTTTTAGGAGTGGATTTAAGTTCTACTATGCTTGAAATAGCAGAATCAAGAAAGGCTCTGCTTAATTCTGATATAGCAAACAGGCTTGAATTTAACTTGGGTAATGTTCAGAACGTAGAGTTTAACAGGAAATTTGATGTTATATTATCGCTTTTTCACGTTTCAAGTTATCAAACAACTAACGAAGAGTTGCAAAATTACTTTTTAACGGCTGAAAAACACTTGGAGCCAAAAGGAATTTTTGTTTTTGATTCCTGGTATGGACCTGCTGTTTTGACTGAAAAGCCTGAAAAAAGAACAAAAGTGTTTGAAAATACTCTTTTAAAAATTGCAAGAACGGCTCAACCTGTTTTATATCCTAATGAAAATACTGTTGATGTGAACTATGATGTTGTTATAGAAGATAAAACAACCTCTAAAGTTGAGAAAATAGCTGAAACACATAAAATGCGCTATTTATTTTTGCCGGAAGCAAAAATAATGCTGGAAAATGCGGGTTTAAGCCTGATAGATAGCGAAGAATGGATTACCGGAAAGGAATTGGGGTTTAATTCCTGGAGCAGTTGTTTTATTGCCGGTAAACAAGCATGAATGAAAAGAATAACCCCGTAATAACAGTAGTTACAGTTGTTTTAAACGCTGAAAAACATATTGAAAAAACGATTTTAAGCGTAATAAATCAAACTTACCAAAATATTGAATATATTGTTATAGATGGCGGCTCTACGGACGGAACGCTTAATATAATCAAAAAATATCAGGATAAAATAACGTTTTGGAAGTCTGAGCCGGACGAGGGCATTTTCGACGCCATGAATAAGGGTATAGATATTGCGACCGGCGTATGGATTAATTTCATGAACGCAGGCGATTATTTTTATTCTGACGACGTTTTAGAGAGGATTTTTCAAGATAAAGAGATTAAGGAAGATTTCATTTATGGCGGAACTTTGGTTAATTTTCATATTGGCAAATATATTTCCCGCAAAGAAATGTCGGCGCCTGAACTAACTGATGAATTATGGAAATATTATCCCTGTCATCAAAGTTGTTTTATTAGAACCGTTTTAATGAAGCAAAATTTATTTAAGGTAAATGATCCTGTTTTAAAGGTTTTGGCTGATTGCGATATTCTTTTGGATTTTTATTATAAAAAGAAATTAAAATTCCGCAGGGAAAATATTATCGTTGCTAATTTTTTGGGGGGCGGATTTTCTTCAGCGATTGTTTTTGAAAACCCGACATTTTCGGGTGTTAATTTGAAAATTAACAGGTGGAAATTGATTTCCAGATATATAAATCATTTTAAAGTCCATATTTATTATATATTGATGCTTGCCAGAACTTTAATTTTAATAATATTATTAAAATTTATTCCTGATGTTTTTAAATTAAAGATATTTCAAAAGTTTTACCTTTTTAAATAAGGGAAATATAAAAATTAATTATTTTTCTCAGGAATTTTTTGAGAAAAGCAAAAGAAATATTTTTGGTTTTTATAGAAAAATTGTTGTTTGAATCTTTGTTAAAGAAATAATGAAAACCAATATTAAAATAAGCAAAAGCAAATGCTATATTTTGATATTGAGAATAGATTTTATTTTTGTCTGTTTCATTAAAAAATTTATTTAGGATATAAATATTGTTTTGAAGTATTTTAAAAGGACTCATTGTTCTTGTTGCGCTGTTTTTAGGACGTATCATTATGGCTAAAGGTTTTTGAATACAGTACAAATTACTAATTAAGGCAATTCTTATACATAACTCTAAATCTTCTCCAAAGCTTAAATTTGAATCAAACAATCCGGCTTTTAATAAAACATCTTTTTTTAATAGTATAGAGCAAGGAATCGGGCTATTAAAAGGAGTTAAAACAAGAGTTTTAATAAGAGTTTTTTGGTTTTTAAAATTATCATAAGTTTTAATAAATTTTATTCCTGTTGACTCTTCTATTAATTCAAGATTTGAATACACAAGAGATATTTCAGGATTTTTTTTAAGGAAATCAAGCTGTAGCTGTAGTTTTTCAGGAAGCCATAGATCATCGGCATCTAAAAAGGCTATATATTCGCCCTGTGATAGCTCAATGCCTTTATTCCTTGCTGACGAAACCCCCTGATTTTCCTGATAAAAATATTTTATTCGGGTGTCGTCAAATTGTTTTATAACGTTTTCTGTATTGTCTGTAGAGCCGTCATTAATTATGATAATTTCAAAATTCTGATAAGTCTGGTTTAAAACAGAATTTATAGCGTTTTTAATATAATTTTCAGCATTATAAGCGGGTATTATTATTGAGATCATTTTAAGCTCCATTTATACATTCAAAAATTAAGTTTCTGTATTTTTCGCCGGTTTTATCCAGGGTAAAATCTGTTAATAATTTATTATAAGCATTATCTGCAAGTTCTTTTCTTAATTGTCCGTTTTCTATTAATTCTATTATTTTTTCGGCAAGTTGAACACTATTTCTTTGTTCAACAATAATTCCCGTCGTATAATTTTGGATCAGATCAGTTATTCCGCCTGCATCAGTTGTAATTATCGGAGTTTTTGCCGCCGCAGATATTGCTAATACTGTAGGCAGTCCTTCCAAGTCATCCTTTTCATTAATTGACGGGGCTACAAAGATTAAAGTCGAGGCAAAAACTTCAGGAAGTTTGGCGTATTCTATTGCTCCGCGAAAAATTATATTTTTTTCTATATTTAAATTTTTTGCCTGAATAACTAACTCGTTTTTTAATAAGCCGTCGCCAATTATATGTAATATGGCGTCAGAATGGTTTTTAATAACTAAGGGCATTGCTTCAATAAGATATTTAACGCCTTTTTTCTCTACCAGCCTACCTAAAAACAGAATATTTTTGTTTATTTTTGTTTTTTCAGTTGAATTTTGGGTTTTAAAAAGCTTTTCATCTATTGCCATAGGAATAACGGGTATAAAAGAGTTTATTTTCAATTCTTTTATTAATATATTTTTTATAAAGCCGCTTACGGCAACAACTTTGTTTGCTTGTTTAACAGTAAATTTTCCCGATAAGTTAGCAAAAAAATTGTTTTTTATTAAAGCCGCATCCCCCCCAAGAGAAACGGTTAATATTTTTATGTCAGGCAAAAAAAGTTTAACGATAGCCGCAATTAAGCCTTGCGGAATAAGCCAGTGCGCAATTATAATGTCGGGTTTAAATTGTTTAATTGTTATAAAAGTTGATATAAATTGAAAAAACAGGAAAAAAGGAATAACGATAAAAAACAAGGAATTTTTTTTTAAAAAAGACATAATGCCGTTTCCTGAAAGTTTTTCAAGCGAATAAGGAAAAAAATATTTATATCTTTTAACTTGTATTCCTTCCATAAGTTCACTTGTTTGAGCTTTTTCAGAATGAGGCGATAAAACTAAACACTCAAAGTCATCTGATGCCGCAAGGCTTTTGCAAAAATCCAGAATAAATCCGGGGCATGCGTCCCCTTTATATCTTGGAAAGGTGGACGCTGTAATTAAAATGCGTTTTTTCTGCATAAAGCCCTTTTCTTGAAAATATAAATATCCCACATTTTAGAGCTTTCTTTCTTTTCAAATTCAAGATTTTGCTTGCTAAATTCAACAAGATCATTGTTTATTCTTGATAGTACAAGATACATTAAAATTGTGTTTTCATATTCCTGTTTATTATTTGCTATTTCCTTTATTCTTGAAACATCGGGATAAATTACAAGACCTTTAAAAGATATTATTACAAGATGGTTATTATGTTCAAGTTTAGAAAAAATTTCTTCTTTTAGTTTTGTGTCGGCAAAAATATTGTTTGGGCTAGTAAGTATATTTTTATAATAATCATAATTAAATTTTTTATAATTTTTATGTTTTAAATATTCTTTATATGGTTGGGTTTCCGCCATTTTAATATATAAATTTTTCAATTTTTTTTCTGATTCCTTAGCGCAAGGAAACCCGATCATATAAGATCCGATTTCTGATAAGTCTTTTAGAGAAGTATCTTTAGTTAGGAAAAAAGGAAATATTTCAACATTACAATTAAAGATGTAATAAAAAAAATCAGATCGGCTAGGGGTAAAATCTTTATCAAAAAGAATTTTTCTGCTGCCGATCAAAACAAAAGAGTCTTTGTCTGTAAAATTATATTTGTTAAGCATGTCTGTAGCAGGTTTAAATCCCAGCGGTCTTGTTTTTTTAGGCGCGCTGATCGGTAGGTAGATTAAAAAGAGCAGGTTTACAGAAATAAGAAAAATAAGGACGCTTTTTTTAAAAATATTATCTTGGAATGAAAGCCCGTAAGCCGTTAAAAGAATGAAAACAGGAGTAATTTCAATTAAATACCTGCTTACGCATACAACTTTTCCCTGAGCTGAAACAATACCAAACACAACGGTAAAGCCAAGACACATTAATAACAGCGTTAAATTAATCTGTTTTTTTGTAACAGCAATAATAATTCCATAAAGACTTATAATTATCGGCAAAAACACAAAAATTAAAAATACAATTGAAAATAATTTATCCTGAAACACAAAAGCGAAGTAGTTTTCAGGAGGGTTTGCAAAAGCGATTAGAAAAGGAGAAAAAGAATCTCCCAAAGCAAATAGGATTTTTGAAAAACTAAAAGTCGCCCACCATTGAGTACCAACGCCGGAATATTGCATTCCTTGATTAACAAGATTAAATACCCTGAATAAATATGGAATGTATAAAATAAAAGTTATAAAGCCAGTAATAATAAGGGGTTTAAAGCTGTTTTTTTGTTTAAAGAAAAAATATAAACCGAAAAACAGGAATTCAAAAAAAACAAAAACAAAGGAAATGGAATGAGTGTATAAAAGCCCTGTATTTGCCAGAATAAGCCCGGCAATGTTTAATTTGGAAGGATTATTATTCGTTCTTAGTAGAAATAACGCTATCAGGGAGGTGAAAAGAGCCACAAGCGAATAAAAGCGCAATTCCTGCGAATAATAAATTAAAAGTGAATTAATAGCTGTTAAAAACGCCGCTAATAATGCGGTTTTATCGCATTTTAATTCTTTGCCGCATAAATAAGCGACAGGGATTGTTAATGCGCCGAAAATAACGGGTAAAACTCTTAATACAAAGTCAGCTTCGCCGAAGAGCTTCATCCAGTAGTGAAGAATAATATAAAACAGCGGGGCGTGAATGTGTTTTGTGAAATATAGCTTAAAAAGATCCCCTATTGGCATCCTGGCTTCTATATATGTATGCATTTCGTCAAACCAGAGTCCTTCCGGCTTATCTAAATGCCACATTCTCAGTAAAAAACCCGTTATAATTATTAATAGTAATAAAATAATGTTTTTATATTCTTTAATTTTTGAAATAAAAAGCATATTTAACCCCTTTTTTGCGCGATAAATTCGACGTGCCAGTTTAAAAAATCAATCTTGCCAAAGAACTTAGAGTACCATTTCGGCATAAATCTTGAATTAATTTCAATAATCTTAAAATTATTGTCTAAAAGCATTGTTTCAACTTCTTTTATGGATGTTTTATAAAGTCCCCAATCTCCCCACATTGTTGAATAAGAAGTTATATTTGCTTTTCTAAAGATTTTTGTAAGGAAAAAAGCTGTTTTATCAGGGAAATAGTGAAAGGGATATGTTGCATGTCCTCCTTGTAATGAAAGAAAAGGAGGAAAGCTTAAATATAAATATCCGCGCTTTTTAAGATTATCTTTGATATTTTCAACAAATAAAGCTTGTTTTTCTTTGGGAATATGCTCTATAACTGAAGTACAGAATATAAAATCAACGGGAGCGGTTTTATAGCTGATAAGATCAGCTTTTTCATAATTAATATTTTGTTTTTCGGAAATTTGAGAAGAAGAATAATAATCTACAGCTTTAACCTGTTGGAAATAATCGGCTAAAACCGAAGAATAACCGCCATATCCACAGCCATAATCTATTACAGTTGAATTACAGGTTAAGTTTAACTTGTTTTTTAATGTTTTTATTATATTTTCAGCTTGAAATTTTTGGAAAATAAAATAGTTTTGACCTCTTTTATTGTACAAATTTATTAATTTTATACAGAATTTCACAAAAGTAATCATCTTTAATGCCTTAATGCTTGCTTTTTGCTTTTTCATTTTCCAGTTTTCTAAGTTTATACTGGATATCTTCAAGGAGTTTTCTGTTTACTGCAAGTAAATCAGCCATGAAAGCCACAAGAATTGTTTGAAATCCCATCCCCAGGAAGATGGCGGATAAGATTAAAGAATGCAGATTTCCTCCGCCCTCACCAATTAATACAAAATAAACATATCTAAGTCCGATTATAAAACCAACCCAGAATAAACCAAAACCTATATAAACAAAGTATTTAAAGGGATTATAAACCACAAAAAACCTGAGCATGGTTAAAATAGAGGTCCGTATATAGCAAGAAACGCTTTTTATAAGCTTGGATTCTCTTAAATCTTTGTTAACCCTTATGGGTACAGACATTATAGACATGTTTTTTTCGCCAGCCTGAATAATTGTTTCAAGAGTATATGTATATTTGCTGAAAACGTTTATCCGCATTGCCGCATCTTTACTAAAAGCCCTAAATCCGCACGGGGCATCTTCTACGCAAGTATTACTCACCATTCTGACAACAGAGCTCCCTATTTTTTGAAGGATTTTTTTTAAAGGCGAAAAATGTTTTATTTGTTCTATAGGTCTTGCGCCTATTGTGATATCAGCTTTTCCTTCAAGGATAGGGCGGGATAGAGCGGGAATATCATGCGCGTTATATTGATTATCAGCATCAGTATTGACTATTACATCAGCGCCAAGATCAAGGCAAGTGCTAATTCCCGCCATAAATGCGCTGGCAAGCCCTTTGTTTTTATTAAAACAAATTATATGGTCAGCCCCGCATTTTAAAGCGATTTCAGAAGTTTTATCTGTACATCCGTCATTAATTATAAGCCATTCAACTGATGTAAAGCCTTCAACGTGTCTTGGCAATTGAGATAATGTTTCCGGCAGGGAGTTTTCTTCATTATAGCAAGGGATTTGAATTATTAATTTCACGCTCTCACCCGAAAAGTATAAATATACTAAACGACAAAACTAATTAACATAAATTGTTTACGCGATAATGAGTAAAACTCGTTAAATGTAAACATATTAATGATTTTTAGCATAAACTTTATTTAAATTTTACTTTTTAATTGTTGAGGTGGCAAGAACTTTATTATTAGATAAATTTTTAAATAAAGTGTAAAATTAAATAATAAATAATTGTGGGAAAATAAAGTTTGAGCAAAAAACAGGCGATTATAATAGGAGCGGGACCTGCGGGGCTTACGGCGGCTTATGAACTGCTTGAAAAAACAGACATTGTTCCTGTGATCTTTGAAGAAAGCGGGCTTATTGGCGGGATATCAAGAACCATCGACTATAAAGGCAATAAAATCGACATCGGTGGGCACAGGTTCTTTTCAAAGTCGGAAAAAGTTGTGTCCTGGTGGCAAAATATGTTGCCTTTAAGCGGTAATCCCGATAAAACAGATAAAATAACGCTTTTAAGACAAAGAGTTTCTAGAATCCTCTTTCTAGGTAAGCTTTTTGATTATCCGATTTCTTTAAACGTCAATACTTTAGCAAATCTTGGCGTTTTTAGGGTCTTGAAAACAGGATGCAGTTATTTAAAAGCTAAAATTTTTCCGATAAAATCAGAAAAAAATCTTGAGGAGTTTTTTATAAACAGATTCGGAAACGAGCTTTATCAAACGTTTTTTAAGGATTATACAGAAAAAGTCTGGGGGGTTTCCTGCAAAAATATAAATGCAGAGTGGGGAGCGCAGAGGATTAAGGGGCTTTCTATCGCTAAAGCGGTTTCTCACTTTATTAAAAAGATCTTTTTTAAAGATTTTATAAAACAAAATAAGATTGAAACAAGTCTTATAGAACAATTTATGTATCCTAAATACGGACCAGGTCAACTTTGGGAAGAAGTAGCGGAAAAAATTCTTCAAAAAGGCGGTAAAATATATTTAAATCATAAAGTTACAGGAATAAAAGCTGTTGGAAACAGTATTTCTGCCATAATAGCGGAAAATCAGGATTCAGGGATAAAGTTTTTTGCGTCGGCTGATTATTACTTCTCGTCAATGGCGATTAAGGATTTAATAAGCTGTTTTGATTATAATACGCCGGATAACATAAAAGAAATAGCTGATGGGCTTATGTATCGTGATTTTATAACTGTCGGCTTATTGTTAAATAGCATGAAGCTTCAAAATAATACATCTATAAAGACAATAAACAATATAATTCCTGATAATTGGATTTATGTTCAGGAAACAAGCGTTAAATTAGGCAGAATTCAGGTTTTTAATAACTGGAGTCCTTATTTGGTAAAGGATTTAAATAAAATTTGGCTTGGATTAGAGTATTTTTGTAATGAAGGCGACGATCTCTGGAATAAAAAAGACGAGGAATTCAAGGAATTTGCGGTTAATGAGCTTGTTAAACTTAATATTATAGATAAAAATGAGGTTATAGATTCTGTTATAATAAGATATAAAAAGGCATATCCGGCATATTTCGGGACATATCCAAGATTTGACGAGATTAAGGAGTTTTTAAACAGGTTTGAAAACTTATTCCCGCTTGGAAGAAACGGTATGCACAGATATAATAATATGGACCACTCAATGCTTACAGCAATGCAGGCGGTTGAAAATATCATTAATAAAGAACAATCTAAAGAAAATATCTGGAATATAAATACAGAAAAGATTTACCATGAAAATAAAAACGCTTAAGCCAAATGTTTATTTTATAGCATTGATTTTTATTGTTATAATCGGCTCATTAATAAGGTTTTCTGGAATTGATAAGGCTGATGGGCTCTGGTATGATGAGATATTGTCATATTCTTTGTCTAAAAATGCTTTTCCTTTTGGGATTATTGATACAGTAATGAAAAACGAGTTTCAAGGGGTTCTGCATTATCTTTATTTGGGCGTATGGATGATTTTTTTCGGGGAAAGTGATCTTTCATTAAGGCTTTCATCGTTTATTTTTGGTATAATGCTTATTCCTGCAATATATTTGCTTGGCAAAGAAGTTCATTCAAAAGGATTTGGGCTTTTTATAGCTTTGATGACGGCGTTTAATCCGCTGTTAGTGTACTATTCACAGGAAGTCAGACCTTATTCTTTGTTGTCTTTTCTTGGCGTATTGTCATTTCTTTTTCTTTTCAGGGCATTAAGACAGCCTGATCGGTTAAATTTCTTTATATATGGGCTGGCTAACGTTTTGATTCTTTATACATATACGATAGGTTTTGTTTTCGTATTTCTACAGGTAGCAGTATTATTGCTATATTTAAAATTTACGCAAAATATGGCATTAAAAAAATTTGCTGTTGCCGCTTTAAGTGTTTTAATTTTGTATTTACCTTATTTAGCTTCTGTTATAAGTAATTTTTCTTATTATTTCAGCTCTGCATTTATTGAACCGTTTTTTTATTCTGATTTTACTTTCTATGGCTTGCTTATTATGCTTCAGGATTGGTTTACACCCCTGTTATTCGGCATATATCGTTATAATGACGGTCTTTATAAAGAAATTTTTCTAAGCGGGTTAAATGGTCAATTTGTGTTCTTTTTGTTAATTATGTCAGTGGTTTTAACCTTGTTATTCGGCTTAATTGCTTGTATATCAAAGGAAAAAAGGTTAGCTCTTTTGATTTTCCTGCCCTGTTTTGCCTTTTTAGGGTTTGAGTTTCTGGCGGATTTATTCGGCAGCTTTTGCCTTGTAACAAGGCATACATTGCTGGTTTTCCCGCTGATTTTGCTGTTATGCTGTTTAGGCTTATATAAATTTGCAAACAGAAAGGGCGTTGCGGTCTTTATTTCGGGGCTTTTGTTGTTTTATTGTTTAAATTTTATAGGAGAAGACTCTGTTGCAAGGTGGGAAAGAGGCGGTATCAAGCCTGTAGTAGGATTTTTAACCGGTTATAATCTTGGGAAAGACGATATTGTTTTAGTCCCAAGCCACAGTGGGTTTATAAAAAAATGCCTGCCTACGGTGAATACACTTGATATTAATTATATGGAAGCGGTTTTTCTTGATAAATCCAAGCTGTCATTGAAAAAATTTATTGCGAATCAGGAAATTATCAATAAAACAAATAAAAACAATAGCCATATTCTTTTAAAGACTTATTTAATACAGGAGAAGCCCTCTGTTTCTCTTGAAAACTATTTAAATAAAAGCATTACAGGCTTAAAAAAGGGAAGATATCTAATAATAATAAGAAAAACGGATTATGCTTCTTTTGAAGAAAATGAGTTGAAAGAAATTCTTGAAAATCCGCAAAAATACAAGAATACAGCCATGTTTAGGATGTTTACGTCTAAAATAGTTAATGATTTGATTAAAATAAGCGGGAAAAGCCTCGATTTTATTGAAAAAAAAGAAGTTAAATCTATTTGGACGGTATATATATTTAGAAAAGAGCTGATTTAAAGCGTTAATACGCTTAATTCTCTAGTAAAAAGGTTTTAATTGCTTTCTCGTCTTGTAGGAGCTTTTTTAAAGCCAGGAACGTTAGTTCTTTTTTGCTTTTAAGACATTCTGATAAGAGCTCAAGTTCTGTATCAGTAATATTTTCAGAGATTGTTTTAACAAGGGCTTTTCCCCTGTTTAAAAAAGGCTCTTCTTCAGGGCTTAAAGGGCTTTTTACAAAAGGTTCTCCTTCTCCTGTCGCAATCCATTTAAAACTATATTGTTCATCAGGCATTTTTTTAAGTATTTTTTCCGCTAAGTCATAAGGAAATTTTACTTGTTTTCCTGCTTCAATGCTGTTTATTCTGCTTAGTTTTTCGTCAAGGAAACATGCAAACTTGACCTGGCTTAAGCCGGTCTTCTGTCTTATATATTTTAGTCTTTCAGATGTGTTCATAATAAAAAATAATAACAAAAAATTAATTAATAAGGATATTCCCCTTGACATTAAGGACAAAATTCTTTACAATATAGCTTATATATTATATCAAATAGAATCACTTATAAACTTTAACTCAAAATCTCAGTCTTTTCAATAAATTTTAGGCTTTTGGCGAACTAATGCCTTGTTAGAGTTTAAATATCAAGTTGTGGGTTACTTAAATTTTATAAAAAACATTTTAAAAATAAATGCTTTTTGGGGGATTTATTACGTTTATTAACATTAATTTATAAAAAATATGGGTTATTTCAAGTATAAAAAGGTTGTTTGGCTAATAATTCGGTATTGTTAGCTTTATTCGCCGGTTTATGACAATAAGGGGGTAGCTATATGAGTTGTAAAGAGATTTTCCTTGAAGACTTCATTTCCGAAATCGTTGAGGATGAGCAAAAATTGAACAGATTCAACGTTTATTTTAAAAGGTGGATCAGTAGATATACATCCTTAAAACAGCTTACTGAAAAAATAAATATATATGATAATGTCGAAATTCTTATACTGGATAAACATAAGTTTTTAGATGAATTGTATAGGTTATCAGACACAAAGTTGATAAAATCTTCTATATTTCAAAGAAAATCTTAATCTTTTTTTACAAATCTTACTTCAAAAAATTGCTAAAATATAAATATCATCAAAAATAAATCCAATGTTTTTATTCTAAGTTTTTGGGTTTATAAAAAACAGTCAAGTAATTTAAAATGGTTGAGATTTTTAAAATCGATTTTATATAATTATTTTTGCGCTGTTTTAATTGGTGGTGTTCCTGTTCTGGCGCTTAGCGGAATGGCTCGGCGGATTCTTTAAGAGATCGACAAGGGGGTTTTGAAGTGCTTAAATGTTGCGGTAAACAAATTAAACCTAAAAGATTCAGTTTTACTGACGATGACGGACTTAAAGTTTTAAAAATCGGCTATTGCAGGAATTCAAGCTGTGGAATCCTTGTAATAGAAATAGAGTCAATCACTCTCTTCGGTAAAGTTCAAAAAGAAACCTTGCGGGGCAAGAAAGCCCTCAGGTATATTGAAGATAACAAGCATAAGCTTCTGGAAACCAAGCGCCACAGGCAATATAGAAATAACACCGCTAAGGGATTCTGCTATTCAAACACTTATTGGGATTTGAAGAAAAACAAAATCCGTCTGGAAAGACGGGAGCTGGCGACTGACAGGCTCATAAGCAAGGAGGAAATTGATCTTATCGTGGCATGATAAGCGTTATAGCTTTGAATATTAACGGGCAAAGAGGGTTTAAATCCTCTTTGTTCAATATAAGGGGATAATTTAAAAATTTTAAATACAGGCGATGACCGATAATATTTATTATGTAAAAACCAAGACAAAAGCATACATTTGTAAGCATAGGGGGTTTCAGGGGCTCTCCCCTGACACTCTTGTCCCCTTGGGGTTTAGTTTTTCTTTTCTTTTGATGCCTAAGGCACATTCACAGGGAAATGTTACTTGGATTGAGTCCCAAGTGTCCCGCTTTGCGGGTTCTTTTCTTTTTGCGTTCAAAAAGAAAAGAAAATGAAGAAACGGTAAGTATTGTATTGGAGGCTGGATAGAAAAGCCTTTTAATTTCCATGTTTGTTCATTTCTTTTTCTTTTTGACGCAAAAAGAAAAAGAAACGAACCAAAGAAAAAGAAAAACGAACATGACAAACTGACATATCGGTCAGGGGCAAGCCCCCGAACCCCCTCGTGTTTAAATGCATGTTTTTTGCTTTTGTCTTTTTTTGCCTTTATCTGATTTTTGCCTAAAATTTGAGCAGAATAAAATTTCTGAAAATCCGAAATTATATTTTAGATAAAAATTTTCGGGATTTCAGAAAATCATAAATTCGCAAAATTTACAGCCTCCAGGATCGATTTTAAGCCCGAGTTAATTTCTTACGGCAGGCTTAACTAAATAAAACCTTAAATTCAGGCGAAATTACATAATAAATATTATCGGTCTTAATTTGTTTTTTATAACAATTTTCGTGTTTTTATTCTTTTAATTGCAATTTGGCATTAATTTTTATTTTTAGCGGGGTTATCTTTATAGTGGCAGTAAAAAGGAAACCGTTAAAATGTTAAATGCTCTTACAAGAAAATTATGGGGAACCGCTTTAATTGAACAGCAGGTCTTAAAAGTCGGCGATGAATTATTTCAAAAAATGCCTGCTCAAAAAAAGAAAGCTGAACAGGTTTTAAAAGATGCCGCTGATAAGTTTATTCCCGGAAATAATATAAAAATTAATTCCATGACAACTTCTGAATTTCTGGAGCAGCCTAAGCTGATTGCTTTTTGCGACCAGGTTTCGCCTTTTCAAAGCAACATAATTCTTAATTTTAAACGACTAAAAGAAAAACCGAAAGAATTTATTTGTGATTTTGTTCATGAATTAACCCATGCTCTACAGGATACAAGGCAAAAAGCTCTGTGGAAAAGAGAAAGAGTTAATAAAGAATTGAAACTCGGGAATTTTTCATTCGGCGTTTATGATCGAATATTGAATAATTTGGATAATTATCAAATAACCTCCAATGATTTTAACGGAACTAAATTTAAGGCTAAAGCAAATAAAAAGCTTGAAAAGATTATAACTAATACTATGCGAAAAAGTGTTGCTCCGTTTCTCTTTTTTGAACAAACTGAAAAAGTCAGGGTTGTTTATAAAGAAATCATGTTAAGGGCTATAAACGAAGTTCAGGCATATAAAAACGAGGCTTTATTCGTTAAACAACATAATTTGCCTGTAGATAAAGGGGGTTTATTTTATCTTGAAGTTCATAAACAAATTATTAATCATGCAAAAGAAGATTTAAAAAAATTGAAAGACAAAGATTTTGTTTCCTCTGTTATTAAAAACGCATAATTTTTATTCCGGACTGTTTTGTCGTTCAGGTAAGTAGGTTTAAGGTTTTTGCAAGTGGGAGCTGATCCTTTTTTATTGAAACCGGAACTTTATCTATTCCCGCATCCCTTATTGCCGCAAAGCGGTGTCTTCCGTCCATTATGCCCGCTTCAATTCCCCTTGAGGTTTTGCTTACCGCAACTAAAGAAGCGTAAATCGGTTCCGATGTTTCAAAAATATATTCTTTTGCTCTGTCATATTTTGTTTTAACTCCGCCTACAGCATTTTTGCCGACATAATAATGCCGGTCCGCCGATAAAAGTTTGTCCAGCTTTTTAACGTCAACATTAACCAGACTAAAATCTTTTTCATAGCCGGGAGCCAGCATAAATCTTGCGGGGTTTAAATATCTTGCGGGGCTTGCGGCAAAATACGGCTGTTTATTATAACTATTTAAACTTAATTGCATTTTTTACTCTTTAGTTGTTTTAATTAATCCTATAAAACAACTGAATTTCTAAAATTGCCTAAATAATTATATTATTTCAATGTTTTTATCCTGCATAAAAACGGTGAATTCTTTATCAATAGTAAATATATGATTTTTAAGCCATTCTGCTAAAATAATATTTATATGTTCTATCATTCCTGAAGAAAGCTCTTTTGGTCTGGTTTCTCTGGAAAAATAATACCTGAACGTTTTATAAAGATTTTTGAATATTTCATGTTCAGTGCGTAATTGATTATAGCCGGGGAATTTATACCGTTTTGCGTAATATTCCTCCAGCATCATATGCAGGGTCATGTAATTGTCAAGTTCGTCTATTACTTCTTCTGTTTCGATTGTGGAAATTAAGTTCTGCTCGCAAAAATCTATGATTTCATTTAATAAAGCAAATATTCTTTGATGCTGCTCGTCTATAATCCTGATGTTTGTTTCAAAGTCCTTATTCCATTCCAGTTTTTCCATTTTTTAAACCCTGATATAATTATTTCTATATTAATTTATACCTGCGGATTAAAAACTTAAAGACCTGATTCGGCAGTTATTTATGGACAGGGTTCTTTGTCATTTTTATAGCGGCAATCACTATAAGAATAAAAAATCCGGCGGCAACTCCAAATTGCAAAATTTCAATTCCTGTCATTTTATTTCTCCAATCTGTTTAATAATATTTCATTTTGTAAAAAATAAAGGTATATTCAGAAATCCTAAATTCAACCCTGTTTTTATATATTTAGAATACTCTACATTTAATTAAGTTTAAATTAAATTTAAATGTGGTATTATAATAATATTAGATTAAGTTAATTAAATAAACCGAGAAGGGAGCGGCTACTCCCCCTCAGTTCAACAGATTACAGGAATCTATCGAATAGTTTAACAAGTGGCGCTGCTAGGCTTTTAGCAGCGTTTTTGTCTATCAGAAAAATACCAATAAACATAACGGCTAATATAGCAGTAATTGCCACCTGTGTAGATATTGTTATATCCACTTGTGTTAATCTCCTTTCAAGGCATTGCTAACATAAATCAAGACTTGCCTAAGGTCTTAACTAAATCTAAATTTCATAGTTTTCCTTTTTGAAACAAAAATGTTAGTATGCTGAAAGACTGAGGTTCTCGGCTTATTTAATTATCAAAGAACTGTTATATAAGTAAAAATGATTATTTTAAAATAGTCAATAAATATACAAGTAGTTAAGAATTATTTTTAACAATTTGTTTGTTACTTGACAACATAGAATTTAAAATTTAAACCCCCAAAGATAAAGGCAAATCTATGCCAAGAAAAATGAATGCGATGCAGATTGAATTCTGCAAATATTATCTTGAATCCTGCGACGCTTGCGAGCCTAACGCATATAATGCCGCGCTTAAAGCAGGGTATTCGCAATCTGTCGCTAAAACTTATCCCTATAAATGGTTGCAACGACAGGATTATAAAGATTATATCAATCTGCTGAAAGCTAAACATCAGCAGGAAAATGAATATACAATAGAAAAATATCTCGATGAGCTTGACCATGTCCAAAAACAAGCTCTTTCCGACGGGAACGTCAGTTTAACTCTGCGTATTCTTCAGGCAAAAGCTAAAGTTTACGGATTTGACAAGCTCACGATGAAAGACAAAAAAGATTATCAACAGTTTACCCCCAAAATAGATGTATTTGAAAAAATAGAAGAGAAAGCCCATGTTTTTGAAAAAATTAGACATACCAACGCTTAAAGCGATTTATCAGGTTACAATCCTTGAAAATCCTTATATCCCCGTAATCCCCACAGATAAACAACTCGAATTCCTGCTGAATTTTGACAAAGAAATTCTCTATGGCGGAGCTGCAGGCGGCGGGAAATCTGCCGCGCTCCTTATGGCAGCTCTCATGTTCGTTGAAGACCCCGATTATAAAGGGTTGATTCTTAGAAGAACTTACTCGCAGCTTACACTTCCCGGCGCATTAATGGATATGAGTTTTGAATGGCTCGGCGGGACTGACGCAAAATGGTGTGGGCAAGAAAAACAATGGATTTTTCCCTCCGGCGCAACTCTTAACTTCGGATATCTCGACGCTGAACAAGATAAATACAGGTATCAAGGCGCAGCGTTTCATTTTGTCGGGTTTGACGAGCTAACGCAGTTCTCTGAGGCTCAATATACTTATTTGTTCTCCAGAACAAGAAAAATGAATGATTCTAAAATCCCTTTACGGTTTAGAAGCGCGTCTAATCCTGGCGGGATCGGGCATGAGTGGGTGAAAGACAGGTTTATAACGCAAAATAGCCCTGAAAGAAAATTTGTTCCGGCAACTATACAGGATAATCCGCACTTAGAGAAAGAATCTTACCTCGAAAACCTCTCAAATCTTGATCCTGTAACAAGAAAACAGCTTCAAGAGGGTAACTGGGACGTTATTCAAGGAGGAAACTTTTTCAGGCAGGAAAAATTTGAGGTCGTGGATATTTATCCGAAAAATGCCCATTCTGTCAGATACTGGGATTTAGCGGCAACTCAGGAATGCTCAAATAAAGATTCCGACTATACCGCAGGCGTTAAAATCTGTGAACAAAACGGCATTTATTGGATTGTCGACGTTATAAGAAAAAAACTCTCACCTGCCGGCGTTGAAAGCTTAATCAGGCAAACCGCCGAGCTTGACGGGATTCGCGCGGAAATTTTTATGGAGCAGGAACCCGGAAGCTCCGGGTTAAATACTATTAGCCATTATGCAAGAAATATTCTTGCAGGATACTGTTTTAAAGGAGTTAAATCAACAGGAAGCAAGATTTTAAGAGCAAAACCTCTTGCCTCAGCCGTTGAAAACAATAACGTAAAGCTTGTGCGGGGAGCCTGGAACAGAGAATTTATTAATGAATGCGCCGTTTTTCCGCAAAAAGGTTTTCATGACGATATGGTCGACGCCGCTTCGGGGGCTTTTCAGCAGTTGCAAAAAGGCGGCGCCGTTCAGATATCCTCACAAAAACTCGACCGCTCTTCAGGCGTTACAAGAGGGTATTAATGCTTAAGAATTTTTGTGGGAATCATCCCATCTTTTATCTGACCTATGCATCCACCAAAGGAATTGACCTGCTATAATTAAAACGCCTACAAATCCTATAATTTCCCAAGTCGTCATTTTATTTGCTCCTTTCAAAATCTTTTATTAAATTTTCAATTTTATCTTCCTGTTTTACACAGCCGTTTAAAAATAAAAAGATTAAAATAAATCCTATTGTAAAAAATATTTTTTCCCATAAACCTTCATCAAATCTGAAAACTAGACTTATAGTTCCTGCGATAACCAGAAACAAGGCTGTCCATCTTGTGTTTCTAAGATGAATTTCAAAATTTATTTTTTGTTTTAAAGTTTCTCTGTCCATAAGATTTATTATACTTTTTTAAACAGAAAAAAGCTATAAGCTTTATCTTTGAACTATATTACTTATCAAGCGTTGTATACTAAACGACAAAACTGATTAACATGAATTGCCGACGGAATAATGAGGAGCACTCATTAAATGTAAACAGATTAATGACTTTTATTATAATACCAATTTGCAATCAATTTAGTATTAAATCTCCCTCCCCCTGCCCCCTCCCCAAGGGAGGGGAAGAAGAGTTGATAAGGTTTTTGCCGGCTACGCCGGCAAAAACCTTATCAAAAAATATTACTCTTTGGATTGCAACTTGGTATAAGAACAGATTAAGCGATAAATATATCTTCTTCGGGTTTGATTTTTAGAATCTCTTTAACTTTTAAATCCGCCAGTTCCATCGCTTTTTTTATGCCGGTTGAAAAACTTTCAGGCGTTATATTCACTTCGCCGGTTTTTTTATCTCTTAAGTTCAGTTTTGTAAGAAATGAAGGGGCTTTTGTTTGGCTGTTTAAATCTGTTTGCGGTTCAAAGGCGGTTTTTAAAAGCTGATATTGAGAAATCATATCGTCAATATTCTTGTGAGTCGTTGTAATGTTAAAAATATCCCCTTTTGCGGGAGTTATTGATATATCAAAATCTTTTGTGGTATAAATAAGCTCATCTTTTTCGGACTTCCAGGCTTTTATAAAGGCGTCTGAAGCTTCCGGTGTAAACGTATCACGCGCGTTTGATTCTGAGCCTTCTAAATAGACTGTTCCAAAGTTAGGCGTATTCTGCTTTGAGTTTACGTTTCCAATTATCACTTTTCTTTCCCCTTTAATTTATTAAATTCATGTTTTAACAAAACATATAAAAGGAAAAATTTTACTTTTATTTAAAAAATTTTGCTTGTAAATCTTTTCCTAAAGCCACAGGGGCTGAAAAAGAACTACCGGCAATACAATTAACTATATTTTTTGTTCTTCCGGAATTTTCCGGATCATAAACAATCACTTCGTTTTTCTTGCGAAAAACTTCCCCGATTTTATTATCATTAATAGATACAAATTCCCCCAAATTTACTAGGTAATAATAATCTTTTTCTTCAATTAATTCCCTATTAAAAAGACCTCCTAAAGAAAATAATTTGTTAGAAACAGAAGATAAATCTCCTTCTTCAATTTTATCCCAATCTTCTTTTGTCGCTATAACTTCTTGTGCTTTTCTGCCAATAAATTTTTTTGCCTGGGATTCTTTGCCCGAAACTTCCGAATCCAATATTTCAGGCTTATCATCACCGGTTAAATCAAATCCGCCTTCTACTTTTGTGATATTATAAACAGCTTTTTCCCACCGATTGGCTAAACTATTAGATAAAATTTTATCTCCCTGACCATTTAAGCCACCAACATTAATAGTTTTATCTGATAGATTATATAGATTAAACGATTCAAATCCAAAAGCATTGCCAAGCGCTATATATATTGAAGACTTAAATTTATTTACTATATCTCCAAACTTATCAATTGTTTGTGCTGATGTATTATCATCTGTGTATTTACTCTTTCTTAATAAATTCATAATACTATCTGAGTTTGCTTTTAAATTTACAGGATTAACATTATTAAAAATACCATAATGACAGGGATTTCCTAATGAAATATTGATGGCATCATATTTTTTATCAATATTTAATAAAGTTTCAAGCATATCTTTCTCATTATAATCGGTTGTTCCATTAGAAAATTTCGGTAATATTATTTTATCTATTTTAGCTTTTGGACAATACGCTTTTATAAATCTTTCAACAATATCTCCATGACTACAATCATTAATGCCATCTCCATCAATATCATACTTTTTTTCCACATCAATCATCAGAACTTTTGGATTTTGTGTGTTTTTAAAAGAAACTTTTTGTTTGAAAATAGGCATTTGCTGATTTGAACTTAGATTTACAACAGACACTTTTCTTTCCCTTTAATTTATTAAATTCATGTTTTAACAAAACATATAAAAGGAAAAAATTTACTTTTATTTAAAAAAAATTTATTTAGCTGAATATGCCTTTATTTTGTCTATAATTTCTTGATAATCCAAGCCCGTTCGCCTTCTGTAAGTTCAATTTATTTGCAATTGTCGTTTTTACATGGGTCGATTTTTGTAAAGTTAATCGCCCAATATAATGTTACTATCGCTATAAATGCAACCCCAAAATAAGTTATTATATCGTATATCATTTTTTTTAACTCTAAACTTTTATACTGCAAATAATTATACCAAATTTTTATAAAAAATACAGATTTGAGGTAAAATATGAAATTTTTTGATTTTTTTAAACCCCAAAAATCAACTCCGAAAAAACGCTATTATAATGAATCTCCTCCTCTGCTCGGGCAGGAGCTGGCTAAAAGAGAACGGCTCGATCTTAATTTTATTCTCGGATATCTGCCTGATCCCGACGAAATCCTCTCTAATACAGGCAAAAATATCTCCGCTTACAGAAAATTAATGCTTGATTCTCAGGTCAGAGCCTGCGTTAATTCCAGAAAAGCCGGAACTATGAGCCTTCTTTGGGAAATTGACAGGGGGAAAACAAAAACTCCGCAATCTTTGCTTATTAAGGATTTATACAGCCGCCTTGATATTGACGGCATTAACAACGCCATTCTTAACGCTCCAATGTTCGGGTTTCAACCTATTGAAATTGTTTGGGACAAAGTCGGCGAGTATATCCTCCCTGTGAACCTGATTCCTAAAAATCCCGAATGGTTTTTATTCGATAAAGACAATAATTTAAGGCTTGCTACTCTTAATAACGGCTTTTGTGGCGAGCTTTTACCTGATAAAAAATTCTTGACGCCCACTTATAACGACATTAACAATAAATATTTTAACCCGTACGGCGACAGGATTCTTTCTTCGTGTTTCTGGCACGTTACTTTTAAAAAGTCCGGCTTTAAATGGTGGGTTACTTTCGCTGAAAAATACGGCATGCCCTATATTATCGGCAAGCTTCCACGCTCAACAATGGATTCTGACAGAGAAAACATGAAAAATCAACTCGAAAATATGGTTAGTGATGCTGTGGCGGTAATTTCCGATGACGCTCAACTTGATTTCATTGAACCGGCAGGGAAAAATGCCAGCTCTGAACTTTATGACAAATTGATTACCGCTTGCGATCAGGCAATTTCTAAGGCTATTCTTGGACAAACACTTACTACCGACGGGAATCACGGAGATTCAGGCTCATACGCTCTCGGCAAAGTTCATGCTGGCGTTAGAGATGATATCGTTTATTCTGATAAAAAAATTGTCGAAAACACTCATAACCAGCTTATTAAATGGATTTGGGAAATTAACTTTAATTCCGGCGAAATTCCTGAGTTCTCGATGTTTGAGGAAGAAAATATTGACAAAACTCTTGCGGAACGTGATGAAATACTCGTTAAACAGGGCGTTAAGTTCTCTAAGTCTTATTACATTAACAACTATGGACTTGCAGATAAGGATTTTGAAATTTTATAAGGGATTATAAAACAAATTAAGCGGGGGTTTTGTCGTCTGCTGTTGCTATAATAACACTTGCAATCATACCTCCTGTAAAAATTATAAATAACTCGAATTGCTAATTAGTCGAAACGCTGAAATAGATTGAAATTTTATTTTAATTTTTTATGCGGCTCGCAGGCTTTGCCTGCGAGCCGCTACGCCAAATATAAAATTATTTATTTAGCAATTCAAGTTAAATAAAAGAATTAGTAAAAGATTATTTGTATTCATTTTATTTCGCTTCTTTTTTAAGTTTTTCTAAAAAAGGATCGGGACGGTTTATTTTATAATTAAAATATAAGCCTAAGCCAAGAAGATATATACAAAATAGTATCTGAACAATTTCTGTGATGCCAATTGGTATTCCATTTACGTTAAAAATCATTTTAATTCACCTCTCCTAGTTTTGTTATTAAATTATCAATTTCAATTTCTTTTTTAAAATACGCTTGAAAAAATATTATTGAGAAAAGAAAACCTATCGGGAACAAAAACCAGGAAATAATATATCCCATATTAAACGCAACCGCAATTGTACCGCCAATAGTTACTACGGTTGCATTCCAGAGATGGTTGCGAGTATCTCTTAACATATCTATTTTTTCTTTAATAACATCTTTTTCCATATTTATATATTTTAGCTTTTAATTTTAAACAAGTCTATAAAACTGACAAATAAAGGGGAGAATATGTGTATTTGCAAAAATACAGCGGTTGTTAACCTACTTTTGCGTAAGCAGACTGGGTAACAGCTTCCGGAACTGGTAAGCCGTCTTTTATCAAGCTTTGTATATGAAATTCCAAGGCTTCCTGCATATTTTTCATTGTTTCTTCAACGGTTTTCCCTACAGCCACGCATCCTTCAACATCAGGAGCATAAGCTCCAAAGCCGTTTTTACTTTTTTCTATAATAATAAGATAATTTTGCATAAATTTTATCCTTTCTTCGGGTTTTTATTTTAAGCCTGCCTGCTTTAATACGCTGTTTAATGTTCCTTTGGGCATATCTATTCCTGCATTTCCTGCAATTGTTACCTTGCCGGGCTTAGTTGGATGTCCATATTGTCTATGGCTGCCAACCTGATTAACTAAATGCCAACCATCTTTTTCTATTAATTGAATAAGTTTTCTTACTTTCATTATAAATTATTTCAAATCTGTTCGCATTATTAATAATAACAAAAAAGCAAAAAGGGGATAATATGCGCATTTGCAAAAATACGGCGGTTGTTAACCTCTATAATAAGTTTGCGGCGGCTCAGCAATTTAAGCGGCATTTGAATTCTTACGGCATTAAAGCAAAAACCCCTGTTAAGCCTTTTCTATCTTTGACTAACAAAGGGTTTTGCTGATTTAAGCAATATATTTTTCCAAAGCTTCATATATTATTGAATTTATTGATTTTCTCTGGCTTTGCGCCTTTAATGCGGCTTTTTTATGCAATTCAGGACTTATCCTTACATTTAACGTCCCCTTGAATTTTTTAAAAGGTTCTTTTCCGCTTTCTTTACAATCTTCTATATATTCTTCCACAGATTCCTGAAAATTGCTTATCAGTTCTTCAACGTTCTTTCCTTCATACAAAATTAAATCTTCAACAAATAAAATTTTACCGAACAAGCAGTTGTCTTCCTGGCTAAATTCAACAGAACCGCAAAAATTTTTGTATTCAAGTATATTTTTCATTTTTTATTCCTCCAGGTTTAATTTTTCTTTTATTTCATTAATTACATAAGTTTTAACAATGTTTTGCGGGTGGGGTTTATGTGTTTTAATTATATTTCCGACTGAATTTATAAATTTAACCCTTGAACCGCTTGTTTTTCCAGTTTTTATTTCATTATAGCCTAATATTTCAAGCAGTTTAACCAGTTCTTCCCATGTAAAATCCTTTGGGTTATTTAAAAATCTCTTTATTAATTTATTATTTTTACTCATTTATTTATCCTCTCCCCATTTAAATTAATAATACCATATTTTAGTACCAATTGCAACTGTTTTTAAAGCAAAAACCCCTGTTAAGCCTTTTTTATCTTTAACTAACAGAGGGTTTTAACTTAAATTTATAATAAAATTAATCTTTTTTCGGTTTAAAAGCGTTTACTGCGGCGTTTATATGATTTGATAAAATCAGACCTGGCGCAACAAAAAATGTAGTGATTGCTAATAATGGTTTCACTGCTTTCATATTAGTTAACGCCTGTACATTTCCTTGTTTAAAATCTTTTGCAACATTTGCCACAAATTTGCCTGCTAAACCTAAAGCTCCTATTAATCCAGCTTCAACTCCCATGCGGGTGAAGCCGTCTTTTTTCTCGCCTTTAATTAACTGTCCTGATCCGGGTAAAATTGCTGAAGCTGCCGCTGCTCCATAATTATATTTTTTTTCATTTTTTCCGAATGCGGGTTTTTGAGCTGTTTGCGGTAGCGCGGAGTTTATTGAATTTATTCCTGTCATTTTTCTTCCCTCTTTTTTCAATTTATATAAAATTATATAAAATTTTTCGCTTTCTGAACATATAACTTGCGAAAATATTAATAATTGACAGTTTTTTACAAAAACTTTTACAAATCTATACACAAATGGAGTAATTATCTATGAATTTTTTTGAAAATCAATGGATAGAAATTTTTAGAGCCGGCGAACAAACGGATTCCGCCGGAAACACAAAAAACTGGACAGCTTCAGACCTTCAAAAAATAGTCAGTAATTATAATTCGAAAAAACATGAAGCTCCACTCGTGATCGGGCATCCAAAAGATAATGCCCCTGCTTTCGGCTGGGTTGAACAGCTTAGAACCGACGGGAATATTTTATTTGCACGCTTTAAACAGTTAGTTCCCGAATTTATCGACGCTGTGAAGCAGGGTTTATACAAAAAACGCTCAATTTCTCTTTATCCCGATTTTACATTGCGCCATGTCGGGTTCCTCGGAGCTGTTCCGCCCGCCATAAAAGGGCTGGCGGATATAAAATTTAACGAAAAAGAAAGTATCACAATAGAAATAAACTCTCAAACAAAGGAGGCAAACTTTATGACTTACCCGGGAACAGATAAAGACAGGGAAATTTCTTCCCTCAAAGCTCAACTCAAAAAAGAACAACAAAAAAACAGGCAGGCAGAGTTTAAAGAGTTTATTAACAAGCTCCATTCAGAAGGACGTATTGTTTCTGATCTGCAAAATATTGCAATCGACCTTATGGAAGCCATGCACGAAGCCGGAGAAATAAATTTCTCGGACGGGAAAGCAAATGCACTCGAAAAATTTAAAAATTATCTGCAAAAACAACCTAAAATGGTTGAATTTGGAGAAATCGCAAAAACAGAGAATGTTAACTGCTCATCAGCTTCGGAACAGTTAAATATATTGGCGATGGAAAAAACTAAAAAACATAATATCTCTTTTAGCGAGGCTTTAAGCATTATTCAAGCTGAAAATCCTGATTTGGCACAAAAAGCGGCTATGGAAATTTAATGCGAAGCGGGCGTGATGATAAAACACATTCTAAAAATTATGCGGCTTTTCTGAATAATTCGTGATATAAGCTGTCTAATCGGGCATTTACTGCGTCGATTCTGGAAAGGAGCGCTTTAAAGTTATCATCCTGTTTTTGGCTTAAAGTATCCATTCTCTGGCTTAATGTGTCCATTCTTTGGTTTAAAGAATCCCCTTTTTGTCCTAAAGAATCTATTCTTTGACTTAACGTGTCAAATCTTTGATTAACCTGTTGCATAAACTGGAAAAGCATTATAAAAATACTTAAAAAACCTAAAATCATTGTAATTAATACAGCTATTATTTCAAAACTCATACTTAAACCTCGTTAATAACTTTTTTATTTATTATAACTCAATTTACAAATTATTTCATTAAAAAACACAAAAAAAGGAGAAAATAATTATGGCGTTTCAAAGTTCACCTGTGCTCGATTTCAGCTTTAAAGCGGCTGAAAATTTAAGTTCATATCAATATCATTTTGTAAAAGTCGATTCTAACGGATATATCAGACTTCTTGACTCAAATACTGAGCTTCCGGACGGAGTTCTGCAAAATGCACCGGATTCCGGCGAAGAAGCTACTGTTAGAATGCTTGGCATTTCTAAAGTTGTCGCTAACGCCGCTCTCGATGAAGGGACGTTTATTAAGCCCGAATATGTCAGCGGTACAGATTGCGGCAAGGCTGCCGATGCCTCCGCCGGATTAGGCATGACTTGCGGAAGGGTTATTGGAGCTTCAGGAGCTGAAGATGATCTTTGCAGCGTGTTTTTAACTCCTTATGTAGGATTAGCTGCCGCTTAATCTAAAGGTTTCTTTTTCCCCAAACAGTCCTGTAAGTCATTTAAACCAGATAAAGCCATTGTAGCCGATTCTTGCATGCAATTATATGCTACATCGGTTTTGCCTTCATTATACAGTTGATATCCTCTTGCTAAAAGCTTATTGCAATGGCGTCTATATGCAATAGTTTTATCAAGAGGCGAAGAGATTGAACGTATATTTAAATCACATAAATCTCTATATTTAAAGGCGTCTTTATTGCTTTCAATTAATTCTGGTTTGTTAAGAACACGCGCTCTAAGATCTTTATTGTCATATGCGGCATCATAGTCTTCATTGCTTATGGCAGAAAAAGAAACCTGGTTTAGCCTTTGCGGGATTGAAAAATTTTTAATGGGACTCAACATATTAAACACTCCTATAAATTAACTTACAAATTATATAAAACACCTAAAAAAAATTGTTTCTAAAAATTAACTATAAAGGAGAAATATAAATGGTAATCGGAAAAAATATCGTAACAGCAAGTGCATTAA
>ERZ795055.616-NODE-616-length-33030-cov-28.580925_pt1 | contig 33030 bp, 34 predicted proteins | sample MGYA00375139_ERZ795055 | MGnify/ENA primary metagenome ERZ795055 (study PRJEB30184, sample SAMN05720283) | anaerobic digester metagenome | isolation source: active sludge of municipal wastewater-treating anaerobic digesters | place: USA | collected 2015-01-23 ... | reverse complement strand
TTGGTTAGATAAAGTGTACTCTAAAGAAGAAGGATATGCTCATCGAAATGGTGACGTCCATATTCACGATTTAGATTGCTTGACGGGCTATTGTGCCGGTTGGAGTTTACGCGTTTTATTAAACGATGGTTTTAACGGTGTTCGCGGTCGTGTGGAAAGTAAACCACCTTCACATTTTAGGGAAGCTTTAGGTCAAATGGCCAATTTTTTAGGTATTTTACAGAGTGAATGGGCAGGTGCCCAAGCATTTAGTTCGTTTGATACGTATTTAGCTCCGTATGTTTTTAAAGATAATTTGAATTTTGAGGATGTATTGAAAGCCGTTCGCAGTTTCGTTTATAATTTGAACGTTCCTGCTCGTTGGGGTCAATCTCCTTTTACGAATATTACGTTAGATTGGGTCGTTCCTGCCGATTTGAAAGAGCAAATTCCTACAAGTAACAATGAACATTTATTTCAACATAAAATAACCGCTGATTTAGTACAACGAGCTGAATTGAGAGGTGTAGCATCGGTTACGGAATTGCGTTATGAACATTTTCAGCCGGAAATGAACCTCATTAATAAAGCGTATTATACCGTAATGACTGAGGGCGATGCGAATGGACAGCCCTTTACTTTTCCAATACCAACAGTAAATATCACAGAAGATTTTGATTGGTATGGTGAAAACACAGATATATTATTTGAAAACACAGCTAAAATAGGTTCCTCCTATTTTCAAAATTTTATTGGAAGCCAATATACGTTAGATGAAAATGGACAAAAAGTTGAAAACCAAAATGCTTATAAACCTAACGCCGTTAGAAGTATGTGTTGTCGTTTACAATTAGATTTGAGGGAATTACTTAAACGCGGAAATGGATTATTTGGAAGTGCAGAAATGACAGGAAGTATTGGTGTGGTTACTATTAATATGGCTAGATTAGGGTATTTAAATGCCGATAACATGCCAATGTTGTATCAACAATTAAATCGGTTATTGGAAATTTCAAAATCAACATTAGAAAAGAAAAGAATTTTTATTCAGGAAATGTATGACAGGGGATTGTATCCTTATACTAAACGTTATTTACCTCACTTTCGTAATCATTTTTCAACCATTGGAGTGAATGGAATGAATGAAATGATTTTAAATTTCACGAAAGGCAAACACGATATTACCAGTTCATTCGGAACAGAAATGGCTACAGAATTGTTAGAATTCATTAGAAATAGAATGAAAGAATTCCAAGAGCAAACAGGTAATTTATATAATTTAGAAGCTACACCGGCCGAGGGAACGACCTACCGTTTTGCGAAGGAAGATAAGAAACGTTTCGATGATATTATTCAGGCAGGTGAAGGTGAAAATATTTACTATACCAATAGTTCACAAATTCCGGTAGATTTTACCGAAGATCCATTTGAAGCATTATTGATGCAAGATGATTTGCAATGCAAATATACCGGAGGAACAGTTTTACACCTATATATGAATGAAAAAATTAGTACCCCGGAAGCCTGTCGAAATTTTGTTAAAAAAGTGATTACTAATTTCAAATTACCGTATATCACCGTAACGCCAGTGTTTAGCGTTTGTACCATTCATGGTTATTTAAACGGCGAACATGAATACTGTCCAACATGTGATGAAATCCTTATAGAAAAACTAAATACTGAAAAAATATGAACACAACAGCTACTAAAATTGTTTTAGAACAACACAATGAATTACGAACTAAATGCCTTGTTTATACTCGGGTGATGGGCTATCATCGACCTGTGGAAAGTTTTAACATTGGTAAAAAAGGAGAACATAAACAACGCACCCATTTTAATGAAACCAAGTGCTAAAAAAATTGTTCATAGCATAACCGCCTTCACTTTATTAGATTATCCCGATAAAACCGCATGTATTCTCTGGTTTGCCGGTTGTAATATGAAATGCAGTTATTGTTATAATCCGGAGATTGTTTTCGGGAAAGGAAGTTATTCCATTCCCGAAATAATTTCATTTTTGAAAAAACGAAAAGGCTTACTGGATGCTGTTGTTTTTAGTGGTGGTGAATGTTTATTACACAAAGAATCCATCGTATTAATGCAACTCATAAAAGAAATGGGTTTCTTGATTAAGGTGGATACAAATGGAAGTAAACCAGACCGATTAAGTGAAGCTATTGACCAAAAATTGATAGATTATGTAGCCCTTGATTTTAAATCAACTAAAGAGAAATTCAAATTTATAACCGAATCAAATTTATACGAAAAATTTTTAATGAGTTTGGCTATTTTAAACCAATCAAAAATTCCTTTTGAAATTAGAACAACTGTTCATTCAGAGCTTTTAGGCAAAAATGATTTGGACGAAATGATATCGGTTTTACAAACGAATAATTATGCCGGAAACTATTTCATACAACCTTTTCGAAATGGAGTAGAAACTATAAAAAACATGAACGCCTCAAAACATAAAGCGTTCACTGATTTATCAACTGCAGATATTTGGATTCAAATGAGGTAATCTAGGAATGAATGACCATGGACTTTTTGAGTTTCTCCAAAAATTTGCTTAAATGATCAACTTCTACATGCTCCATTACTACAATTTTATACCATTCATTTTCAGCAGTATGTTTTTGTGGTACTAAATCAAATTGATGTGCTAATTTTTCAGGAATAAAGCTGGATTTTATAGTAACTATATTCATATTTGGCTCTCTAAAATAGGGAATATTCAAATCAGATAATTGATGACACAACCAATCTGTTCTCATTTGTAACACTTTTACTTTTTCAAACCAACCGTTTGGGCCATAGGTTGCTAAAATCATCCAAACTGCCACTGCGTTTGCTCCGGAACGGCTTCCTGATAATGTTAAATCCATTCCTTCGACATATTCTGCTTCCTTGGTTAAAACATTTTCAATTAAGCCTTTTCTACATAAAAAAATACCGGTACCATAGGGTGCTTGCAACATTTTATGTGCATCAACTGTAATAGAGGATACTTTTGGATTTTTAAAACTTAAAATCGTCTCTTGTGATAAAAATGGATATACAAATCCACCATAAGCCGCATCAATATGGAGTTTAAATGCAAGATTGTGTTTTTCTAAAATTTTAGTATAGTTCTCAGGATTGTCAACTGAGCCAAACATAGTGGTCCCCATGTTGCAAACCACAATAAAATATTTTTTTCCTTTGGATACTGATATTAATAATTTTGTTTCAAAAGAATCAACTTCAATTTTTCTGTTTTCAAAACCGACTGGTACGTTTATCCAATCAATTAACAATAAGTTAGAACCTTTGGCAATCGAATAATGTGTATCATCCGAGGCAATAATTGCAATTTCAGAAGGATTAGCTCCAAACGTTTTCATAAAATAATTGCGATACAGCCATAGTGCTTGAATATTAGCTTCAGTTCCACCAGAAGCAATATATCCATCAAACTCATTTTTCTTTGAACCAAAAATATCAATTGCTAAAATATCCAATGTTTCCCGTTCTATCTCTTGGGTGCCTTTAAAAGCAGTTTCCGAAGTACCGGTCGTGTGACAACCAATGTGATTAGGATTTGCAACATAAGTTGATAATACCGGGGCATCTTTCAAAAAAGGAGCATCATCATAAAATACTTTTCCATCAAGTTTTGAAGCTGGATAGCCCAACGAAGCATCTTTGGAAAAATCAACATTTTGATGTAAAGCTTGTTGTACACGAGCAATCCGTTCCGCTGCGGTTAGCTTTTTCCAATAATTCATAAATATCCAATTTAGAAGACAAATTTCAGTTTTTTAGTATTGAATCTATATGATTTAAATCATGTTTTTTTTTAATTAATCAGAATATTTTTGGCGAGTAAATTTAAGTACATTTAAATTCATTGGCTACTGTTTCTTTTAAAAAGGAGAAATAGATTTATCTTTGATAAAAAAATATGTTTTCAAAAACGTGTGAATATGCCATTCGGGCTACCATAATAATTGCATCGGAATCTCAATTGGGAAATAAAGTTAGTTTGCGTGAAATTGCCCGTAAGATTGATTCTCCTGAATCGTTTACGGCTAAAATTCTTCAAAAATTAGCTAAAAATAAGTTAGTAGAATCATCTAAAGGTAATGGAGGAGGATTTTTCGTTTCAAAAGAAATGTTGTCAAGAGTTAAATTGGGACAAATTGTTTTAGCATTTGATGGTGATGCTGTTTATAATCGTTGTAGTTTAGGTTTACAGGATTGTTCTGAAATAAAGCCTTGTCCTTTTCATAACCAATATAAACCTATTCGGGAACAATTAAAAAAAGCGTTAGATTCAACTGATTTAATGAATTTAATTTCAGGGATAAAAATAGGCGAGACATATCTTAAAATTTAAAAAATTTATTCTTTAATAAGACAAAAACATCCGATTAAACATGAAAGTGATTGATAAATGGAGCGATAAAATACAAAAGCTGAAAAAAGAGAAAAATGCTGTCATTTTAGCTCATTATTATCAGCAACCCGAAATTCAAGAAATAGCAGATTTTGTAGGGGATAGTTTGGAACTTTCCCGCAAAGCCTCCCAATCAAAAGCGGATATTATTGTTTTTGCAGGGGTTTATTTTATGGCAGAAACGGCAAAAATTTTAAATCCAACTAAGAAAGTATTGGTTCCGGATATTAACGCTGGGTGTTCCTTGGCAGATGGATGTCTGCCGGATGAGTTTCGTAGGTTTCTTAAAAAATATCCCAATCATGAAGTGGTGACTTACATTAATTGTTCGGCTGAAATTAAAACGATGAGTGATTATGTGTGTACTTCCTCCAATGCAATAAAAGTAATCAATTCAATTCCTATAGATAAAAATATTGTATTTGCACCCGATAAAAACTTAGGCAAGTACCTGATCAAAGAAACGGGCAGAGAGATAATTTTATGGGATGGATCCTGCATTGTTCACGAAGCATTTTCATTAGAAAAACTTATTGATTTATATAAAAAACATCCCGACGCGTTAATTATTGCACATCCGGAATCGGAAACGCATATTTTAAAAACAGCACAATATATTGGCTCAACTTCGGGTATGATAAATTATGTAAAAACAGCACCGGAAACCAAATTTATTGTAGCAACTGAAAATGGAATTTTACACAAAATGCGTCAAGAGGTACCAGATAAAATTTTGATTCCTGCTCCTTCAAAAGAAGATAACACATGTGCTTGTAGTGAATGTGCATTTATGAAAATGAATAACTTAGAGAAGTTGTATAAATGCTTGTTAGAAGAATCACCTGAAGTTTTACTTCAAGAAGATATTATAATCAAAGCCCTGAAACCTATTGAACGAATGCTTCAAATTTAAAAGTATGAAAACATGTGATGTTTTAATTTCCGGAACCGGAATTGCAGGTTTGACTCTCGCTCTTCATCTGATTGAAAAACAACCGGATATAAAAATAATAATTCTCTCTAAAAGTGATCCTCAATTAACCAATACTTCATTGGCTCAAGGAGGAATTGCAACCGTATACAACCAAATTACCGATAGTTTTGAACAACATATTCAAGACACTTTAAATGCGGGTCAAGGCAAGTGTAACAAGAAAGTGGTTGAAATGGTGATCAAACAGGCTCCGCAACGATTGAATGAATTAATGCAATGGGGAGCTGAATTTGATGTAGACCCCAAAGGTGTTTTAGACATGGCTTTAGAAGGAGGACATAGTCAAAACCGTGTGGTACATTTTAAAGACAAAACGGGTTGGCATATTCAAACTGTTTTATGGAAAAAAATTCTAGCAGAAACTAACATAGAAGTAATTGCAAACGCTTTTTGTGTGGATGTCATTACTGACGATAGAACTGATGAAAAACAAGCAATTGGCATGACTTATATGCTTCATGAACAACCCGAAGAGCAACAGATTTTTGCAAATGCAATTGTGTTAGCGACCGGAGGTAGCGGACAACTTTTTGCTTTTACATCTAATTCCGATGTTGCAACGGGAGATGGTGTTGCAATGGCTTATCGAGCTGGAGCAACTATTACCGATATGCAATACATACAGTTTCATCCAACTGCTTTGTATGAAAAAGGCAAGAGTAATTTGTTTTTGATTTCGGAGGCTGTTAGAGGTTTTGGTGCATATTTGCTCAATTCATCAGGAAAGAGATTTTTATTTGATTATGATGTTAGAGGGGAATTGGCTACCAGAGACATTGTTTCAGAGGCTATTACCAAAGAAATCAAACAAGCCAAAGAAGATTTTGTGTGTTTGGATATTCGACATTTAGATGTACTTGATTTCCAAAATCATTTTCCCACCATTTATTCAAAATTTAAGGAATTAGGATATAATCCTGAAACTGATTTAATTCCAATTGTTCCCGTTGCACATTATCAATGCGGAGGGATTGCCGTGAATGAATTTGGTCAAACAGATGTAAAAAATTTATATGCGTTAGGCGAATGTTCTTGCACGGGTTTACATGGAGCCAATCGATTAGCTTCTAATTCGCTTTTGGAAGCTTTGGTGTATTCTTATAACTCCTCACTACAAATCATCTTAGAATTCAATAAAATGATTCCAAATGAAACTACAATACAAAGTAGAACCGTAGCTTCTCATGAAATCATTTGTCCAACGGTTGTATCAAATTTCAAAAATCAAGTGAAACATTTAATGACCTATGAGGTTTTGCATGGAAGTCAAGAAGAAAAAATGAAAGCATTAACTCAATTGATAAAAATTCATACCGATTTGATGGAATGTTTAGATTACTATTACCGATGCAGAAATTGTTGTGAATTAGAAAACATGTTGCAAACGGCAATGATTATTATTAATCAATCATCGGTAGCATTACATTTAGAAACGAATAAATTGACTGAGTATGCCTTTAATTAAAGTATCCCCATTAAAGATTTTTATCACGCTAAGTGTTTTATTTTTAATCTATTCCTTTACAATTTATCTAAAACCTTTGCGTGAAAAAGACCATCAAAAGATAGCCTATCAAAAACAATCGGCTTCTGGTAAAGATGTTTGGCAAAAACACAACTGTCATACGTGTCATCAATTGTATGGGTTAGGGGGTTATTTAGGTCCTGATTTAACCAATGTTACAGCTAAACCGGGTTATTCGGATGTGTTTTTAAAAGCAATAATTAGTAACGGAATAAGTCAGATGCCTGCTTTTGATTTAACCAATCGTGAAATGGAAGACTTACTGGTATTTTTAAAAGCAATGAATGAAACAGGCACTGCAAATCCGCGACATTATTCAACCCAAATAAACGGAACATTTACTTTAGATAATTTAGAATGAAATCAGGAACTTGGCTACTTCGTTTAGCATTACTATTGCTTTTTTTGGGATTATTTTTTGGTTTTTTGGCTTCCTTTGCCTATCGTTTAACTGATGCTAAATCAGGAATGTTGGGATTTCTCACTTTAAGACCGTTACATGTATCAAGTGCATATTTTGGTGTGGTTTTAGGAGGACTAGCATGTGTAACTTTGGCTATCCAAAAGGAAACTGTCAAACGCATCTCATTCAATCTTTTAAAAATACATTTGTTCTTGTGGTTGATTACTTTAGTTGGAATTTTTTACAGCTATTTTACCGGTGATTTTGGAGGGAGAGAATATTGGGAATTTAAACCAATTTGGGCATTACCCATACTGATTTCCTATTTTGTTTTTCTACTGTTTTATTTAAAAAATGCAGGTTCTTATAAAAATTGGCCGGTTTATAAATGGATGTGGTTCACGGGAATTGTTTTCTTTTCCTTTATTTTTATGGAGAACTATCTTTGGATTTTTCCCTATTTCAAAGAACACTTGATGGCCGACATGACAATTCAATGGAAGGTTAATGGTTCGATTGTAGGGGCTGTTAATCAAATGATTTATGGATTGGCTTTCTATTTAATGACCAAAATATCCGGTGATGAAAAAATGGGTCAAAGCAAGTTAGCCTTTGCCATGTATTTTTTAGGTTTGTTTAATTTAATGTTCAATTGGGGACATCACATTTATATTCTGCCAACTGACCGTTACATTCACCATATTTCGTATATAGTGAGTATGACTGAATGGATTATTTTAATTCGCATTTTCTACAATTGGAACCAACAATTGAAAGAGAACAGAACACATTACTATTTTTTTCCTTATCGCTTTTTAATGGCTGCCGATTATTGGGTAATCATTAATTTAACCATCGCTTTATTTATGTCAATTCCCGCTTTTAATTTATATACTCACGGTACACAAATTACGGTGGTTCATGCTATGGGAACTACGATTGGAATTAATACCATGATGGTTTTAGCCGGAGCTTTTTATTTTATTAAACCTGCTTTTGAAAGTTTAAAAGCTTTGAAAAGAATGTCGATGGTCTTTTGGATTTCACAAATTACACTGTTTCTTTTTCTTGCAACATTAACCGGAATGGGCATTCAAAGAGCCTTGTGGCAAGCAGGAATCACAGAAGGTGTATTTGGTCAAATGATGCAAAATAGTCGTCCCTGGATGATTGGATTCATCATTACAGGAACGCTTTTGTTTGCTAGTTTAGGAAGTGTGGTTTTGTATTTACTTTTTTACTCCTTCAAAGAAAAAGTTAGTTTCCGATTGCATAAGAAAGATTGATAAATACATTTCGTCCCATTCTTGGAATGTTATTCCAATCGGTAAAAGTGGAATAATAAGTGTCGAAAATATTTTCAACACCGGCATTGACCAATAATTTCTGTGAAGTCCATTTAAAATTGTATCCTGCTGAAAAATTTAGTATAGCATAATCCGGTGTACTATTTTCTCCATAATACGGACTATAATTCGTTTGTGTGGCATTTCCTCGAACGTTTACTTCCGTTTGAAATAGATTCTTCTTAAATTGCAATTGACTTTGGTATTGAAGCGGACTAATAAATGGTAGGTTACGTTCTTCGGAATCTTTTCCATAACTGTATTGCAATTTATTATTCCATGTGAGATATTCAGTCAATCGATAATCAAATTGAAATGAACTATGCATCAAATTGGCATACGTAAGTTGATTGTAAATTTTCACTCCACTAGCTCCGATAGTCATGGGTAGTATATTTTCATCCGGTATTCCAATAATATAATCCAATAGATGAAATGCAGAAAAGGTAATGCCGGTTTTTATTTTTTCGTTTTTAAACCAAACATCAAAACTTCCTTCAATTGATTTTTCGTTAGATAAATTTGGATTTCCAATATAATCAAACAAATCAAAACTGTTGAAAATATAAAAGGCATAACCTTCCGTTACAGAAGGTGCTCGTTCGCCATATCCGGAATTCACTGAAAAATTCCAGTCTTTGATTTGATGTTTGTATTGCAACGAAATACTTTTTAAAATTCTATTTTGTTGGTCGGCCATTTCGGGATAAAATATTTGTAAACTTTCCAATCCAAATTCATTGGCTACTTTGTTTTGATGAAAGCCAAACGAACCATTTAATTTTAGAGAATTATGACAAGATAATTCCAATTCATCTTCTAAATACATGCCGTTGTAAAGTGTACGAACATCCGGCCATGTATACATAAACATGGCATTTTCATTCGGGTCATTCGGATACATGGTCATTTCGGCAATGGAACGATTGTAAAAACCATTCACATTAAATTGCAAATGATGCTTCTCCTTGGTTGCTTTACCCTTTGAATAATAACCATAGGTATCGCTCCAACCCGGCATGTCCATTCGGATAGGAACATCAGGCCGCTTAGAATCATCCATAAAGTGTGTGATCGTATTGTAATACAACTTATTTTCCCAGTGATTGAGCAATCCCGATTTTGGTGCCACTTCGTATTTTAAAGAAGTAATGAAGGCACGTGCCAACGAAATATCCATCGGTAAAGCCGGATACCCTACATCATTGGCTTCGTCAAAAATAAGGGAACCTTCAATTAGTTTATTTTGAAACTGATAACCGGAAACAATCGAAGCATTCATTTTTTGAAACTGTGAATAATTAATTTCTTCCTCATTTCCTGCATAGTAATTGTCGGCTTTTCGATAGGTGAGATTAGCATCAGCATACATCGAACTGTCTCTGTAATGTAACATGCCGCCTAAAATGCGTTGCTTGTTGTTGAATTCAAAACCACTGCTCAAACTTCCTGACCAACCTAAATTTGCTTGATTGCTGCGAAGTCGTTTTAAATCCAATGAACCGCCAATAGTTGGTCCGTGACAACTTCCTTCTTGTCCGGACGCAATTGTAGCTTCAGACAGATTGGATATTTCCACATACGAAGTTACAGGATCCATTTTATCGGTACAAGCTCCAAATATCCGCATGCCATCAATGGTGACAATCGTTCGCTCAGTTGCCATGTTGTTAATCATGGGTTCCCAAGCATAACTTCCGCGTTTAATCATATCTATTCTACCCGATTGTTGAAGGTATTCATCTAAACTAGCTAATGGTTTTACTTGTTTTTCATTTAATTGCGTAGGTTTTCCAATAAGAATTACTTCAGTTAGATTTACGGGCAAAATGCTATCTTTCACTTGTTCTTGTGCCAAACTCAAGGTTGTAGTCAAAAGAACGAATACAACATAAAATTGATTTTTCATGAGAAGAAATAAAAGGCCAAAAGTTTAAATAACCTTTGGCCGTTACTACTGTAGTTAGAATTCAACTTCAAAATAAAGTGAACTTTCCAGGTTTGTTTCCGTAACTTCTTCACCTTTTAAAACGGTATTCTCACTATTTAAAAGTTGAAGATTAATTTTCCAATATCCTGTCATGGTTAGTGATAATTTACCATTGTATAAACCAGTAGAAGCTGATTGGGTTAAGTCTACATTATTTGGCGAACCATGATTGCCCATGCTTGGCATTCTTGGGTCAATTTTCAATTTGTATTGATTTACTTTTGGAAAACTCATCATATTTTCCATTTTAAATACACCAACTGTCATGTCATTTAAAGCCACTTTTGGGTTTTTTGGATCAACTAATGCTACTATATAACGAATGTTATCAGTTCCCATAAAGGATGAAACCACTCTTTTTTCAGTAGCAGGAACATCAATGATATCTGTTACTGAATAGTCTATTTCATTAATGGAATAATCAATTTTTAAATCCCAATATTCTGTTTCATTTTGTGCCATTTGAAAAACGATAGAGCCATTGTACAACGTTTCTTTTCCAACAACTTTTTCAACCATTGAAAAGGGACAAGAGTGACTCATCATGGTCATGTGCATAATAGGCATCCATGTAATAGAAGCATTTTTTACATATTCGTTATTTGTTTTATCTTTGATTCTCAAGGTGATATCGTTGTAGCCCTGTTGTGTAGTGCCAGATGTAGTGTATAATTCGACTACATGCGTGTCATTAGTAATTTCTTTGACTTTTACTAAACCGTCTAATTCGTTAACCGGTGTTGAATCATCATCAGACGAACATGAAGTAAATAGAGCAAGAGCAAAAAGCAAGAATATTTTATAAATTTTCATTGTAAATTTAATTTTGAGTTATAGAAATAATAACCATAAGCCCATAAAGCAATGAGTTGGAATTCACCGATTATATCGGCTTATGGTAAAAATAATGTACTAGTATATAATTGGATTAGAATTTAATCCGGTTTAGAAATTTTAAAATACTAAAAGGGAGATTAAGCAGTGGGCGGATGAAAAATGCTGGTACTATGTAATCGAAAGTATAGTCTGGAATAAGAAATAGAAACCTGTTGTTTTTCAACATAAATTCGATTGAATTTAAATTCAGGAAAGGTTTCTAAGAATAATAATTCTAAGGTTATATTACTTTTTGTCTCTTGTGAAGCAGGAATATTTTCTTCAGATGCCTTGGCTAAATCTGCTTTTAAATGGCATTTACCATTACATTTTAGTTCCGGTTTTTCCTTGTTTTCACACAATTCTTTTGAGATATAATCATAATTCACCACATAATTAAAAACCGGAAATATCGGTCTGAATAAAAAGAAGAAGGTGACTATGATAATAAAATATTTCAAAACGAGCTATTAATTTATGGGGCAAAGATAATAGTAAAAAAAACATGATTTGTATGATTGCAATCATAAATTTTCGAATAATTACTCAGGAAATTTGTGTCATAATTTTAACTTAAATTAATATGAACAAATTGTATGCATTAGCACTTGGTTTACTCTTATTCACTTCGTGTGGAAAAGATAAAACCAATGCAGGAGAAGATTTCTCAAAGTCTTCTTCAACAGAAACTTCTTCTGAAACCTCTTCAGATCCTGCTTCTTATGATCCAAAACGTGGTGAAGGTAAATTCACTACCGTTGATTTAGGAACCGGCTTAGATGTTGCAATGGCTGCAGAAGGCGAGAAAGTGGCGGGCGTAAAATGTATGTCTTGCCATAAACTAACCGACGAACGTTTAGTAGGACCCGGTTGGAAAGGTGTGACCGAACGCAGAGCTCCAGAGTGGATTATGAATTTTGCAACTAATCCAGACCCAATGATTGACAAGGATCCTGAATTACAAGCCCAATTGGAATTGTGTTTGGTAAGAATGCCTAATCAATCACTTACAGATGACGATGCCAGACATGTTTTAGAATACATGCGTCAAAACGATGGCGTGAAATAATTTTTAAAATGAACAACTTTAATATAAATCGAAAGTATATGAAAACAAAATTTTTAAAAATTACTTCTGCTGTAGTTCTGATAGCTGCATTCATGGGGTCTTGTAAGCCCAAAAACACAAGTGATACAGTTAGTGGAGATGCTGCTCAAAAAGTATATGTTGCACCCGGTAAATATGACGAATTCTATAATTTTGTCTCAGGAGGTTTTAGTGGTCAAATGAGTGTGTATGGGCTTCCAAGTGGAAGAATGTTGAAAGTTGTACCTATTTTCTCGGTCGACCCAGAAAGTGGATGGGGTTATAGCGAAGAAACAAAACCAATGCTTAATACTTCCGAAGGCTTTATTCCTTGGGATGATCAACATCACTTAGAATTATCTCAAACAAATGGCGAAGTGGACGGTAGATGGATTTTTGCCAATGCAAACAATACACCTCGTATCGCTAGAGTAGATTTAAAACGTTTTAAAACTGCTGAAATCATTGAATTACCAAATTCGGCTGGTAACCACTCGTCACCATTTATTACCGAGAATACGGAATATGTGGTAGCGGGAACTCGTTTTGGGGTACCGGGCGATTATGAAGATGGAGACGTGCCTATTGTTACATACAAAGAAAACTTTAAAGCTCACATTAGTTTTGTAAAAGTGGATAAAGAGTCTGGTAAAATGGACTTGGCATTTCAATTACGTTTACCTGGAGTTAATTTCGACCTTTCACATGCCGGAAAAGGAAAATCGCATGGATGGTTTTTCTTTACCTGTTATAATTCTGAACAAGCCAATACGCTTTTAGAAGTAAATGCTTCCCAAAGAGATAAAGATTTTATCTTGGCAGTTAACTGGAAAAAAGCGGAAGAATATATTAAAGCCGGTAAAGGTAAAATCGAAAAAACAAAATATGCCCATAATACATGGAATGATGAAACGCATACCGGAACTTCTGTAATTAAGGAGGAAGTCTTAGTTTTAGATGCAATGGCAATGAAAGACATTTGTTATTTAATGCCTTGTCCAAAATCACCTCATGGTTGTGATGTGGATCCAACAGGAGAATATATTGTAGGTTCTGGAAAATTAGCAGCATTAATTCCTGTATTTAGTTTTGATAAAATGACTAAAGCAATTGCTGCTAAAAATTATGAAGGAGATTATGAAGGTATTCCGGTTTTGAAATATGATTCCGTACTTCATGGTGAAGTTCAAAAACCGGGCTTAGGACCTTTACATACCGAATTTGATGGCAAAGGAAATGCTTATACCACCTTCTTTGTTTCTTCTGAGGTTGTAAAATGGGATATCAAATCGTTGCAAGTATTAGATAGAGTGCCAACGTATTATTCTGTAGGTCACTTGTGTATTCCCGGTGGTGATTCTAAAAAACCATTTGGAAAATATTTAATTGCTTATAATAAAATTACTAAAGATAGATATTTACCAACCGGGCCTGAATTAACACAATCTGCTCAATTATATGATATTAGCGGAGACAAAATGCAATTATTGTTAGATTTTCCAACTATTGGCGAACCTCATTATGCACAAGCTGCTCCTGCTGATTTAATTCGAAATAACGGACAATTAAAAATTTACGATATTAAGAAAAATAATCACCCAAGGGTAGCAAAAGGTGAAAAAGAAACAAAAGTTGTCAGAGAAGGAAATAAAGTACATGTTTATATGACTATGGTACGTTCTCACTTCTCTCCTGATAATATTGAGGGAATTAAAGTAGGTGATGATGTTTATTTTCACATTACTAACCTTGAACAAGATTGGGATGTTCCACACGGATTCTCAATTAGAAGAGCTCAAACTGCCGAACTGCTTATTATGCCAGGTGAAACTTCTACATTAAATTGGAAACCTACAAAAGTGGGTATAGTTCCTTTCTATTGTACAGATTTCTGTAGTGCGTTACACCAAGAAATGCAGGGATACATAAGAGTTTCTCCAGCCGGAAGCAACGTTCCTTTAAGTTATAGTTTAGGTACAAATTTACCTGCTACTTCAAAATAATATTTTTAGGGAGCAGCAATGCTCCCTAATTTTTTTACAATAGAACAAAAAATCTTCGCTTAAAACTTTAATAAAAAATCATTTTGTTTTTTTATAAATGCTTAATTGAATTAATTATAACAAATAAAGATTTTTTACAAAATCAGAAATCATGAAAAAAAATAATTTAACACTTCTTTCAAAAGTTTTGTTAGTCATCGTTGGGTTTTTATTTATTGGTGCTTTATTTGTACCCATGTGGAGAATTGAATTATCAGCTCCACAATACCCTGAAGGGTTAATGTTACAACTTCACGCCAACAAAATAGGAGGAGATGTAGATATCATAAATGGCCTGAACCACTACATTGGCATGGCGACTTTACACACCGAAAACTTTTTCGAATTTACCGTACTTCCTTATGTATTTGTTGCTTTTGCTCTTATTTCGTTAGCACTTGTTTTTATTAATAACAGAAGAGCTGTTTTTGGTTTTTTTGTAACCATAATACTTTTTGTAATTCTTGCAGGTGTCGATTTTTATAGATGGAATTATGAATACGGACATAATCTTGATCCTAATGCGGCTATTAAAGTGCCGGGTATGTCCTATCAACCTCCACTAATTGGATACAAACAATTATTGAATTTTGGAGCCTACTCAGTTCCTGATATTGGGGGATGGATGCTTATTGGAGCAGGTATACTACTATTTGTAATTGTTTTGAAAGAATTTAAATTTAAAAAAGCGATATAGATGAAATCAGTTTACTTTTTTTTAATCATGATGCTTACTGTTTCTTGTGCTACAAAGGAAGCGGACCCTATAAAATTAAATATTGATGGTTGCGAATACTGTAAAATGAAAATTGCTGATGGGAAATTTGGAGCAGAATTAATTACCGCTAAAGGAAGAATATACAAATTTGACGACATGCATTGCATGGTTAATTATCATAAAGAAAATTCTTCTGTAAAAGTTCAATCTTTTTATATACATGATTTCAACCAAATGAATGTTTTAATTCCTGCTGAAACTGCATTTTATGCACAAGGGGGCGAAATTAATAGTCCAATGCATGGAAATATTATTGCAGTAAAAACGGAAGATGAAGCTAAAAATATGGCAACAGAATTTAAAGCAAATCTTACTTCATGGAACGAAATAATTAAATAAAAACAAATGAAATTTTTCCTATTCATATTATTTTTTATATCTCTATCGCTCAAAGCGACTACAATCCATATAGGAAAAAATCATCCTATTCAATCTATTAAAAAGGGAATTGCTTTAGCAAAAGATGGCGATACTATAATAGTTCATGGAGGATGGTATAGAGAAGGAAATATAATAATTGATAAAAAAATTGTTTTTTTAGGCAAAAATTTACCGGTTTTAGATGGTGAAAAAAAACATGAAGTTTTATCTATACATGCCGACAGTGTTGTAGTTGACGGATTCAAAATAATTAAGTGTTCTTATGCTACTATAACCGATCCGTGTGGTATTAAAGTATATAATAGAAGTCATGTTTTAATTCAAAATAACGTTTTAGATGATAATTTTTTTGGTATCTATCTTCAAAACTGTCAAAATACTACCATCAAAAATAATTACATCAAAGCGTACGGAAAAGAGGAACAAAAATTGGGTAACGGAATTCATTGTTGGAAATCAAATAATATTTTAATTATTGCCAATAAAATTGATGGACACAGAGATGGAATTTATTTTGAATTTGTTTACGATTCTTTGATTTGGAGAAACATTAGTACAAATAATGTTCGCTATGGATTGCATTTTATGTTTTCGCATAGTGATACCTATATCACAAATTTGTTTAGAAATAATGGAGCTGGTGTAGCAGTAATGTACTCAAAAGATGTAAAAATGTTTAATAATACATTTGATGAAAATTGGGGAGCTTCAGCATACGGGTTACTTTTAAAAGATATTACCGACAGCTATATTTTTAATAATAAATTTAATGCAAACACTTCAGCTATTTATGTAGAAGGCAGTAGCCGAAATTTAGTAGAAAAAAACCAATTTAATGCTAATGGTTGGGCCATGCAAATTCAAGCTAGTAGCATGGATAATGTAGTTGTAAACAATAACTTTAAAGGAAACACTTTTGACATAGGAACAAATGGGAGTTTAGTATTAAATTCATTTAACAACAACTATTGGGACAAATATGAAGGGTATGATTTAAATCGAGACGGGATAGGAGATGTTCCTTATCATCCGCTCAGTTTATTTGCAGTTTTGGTAGAAAAAAATCCCTCTGCCATGTTACTGTTTCGAAGTTTTATGATTACGTTGTTAGATAAATCCGAAAAAGTGTTGCCCAGTATTACCCCTGATAATTTTATAGACCATTCACCACTCATGAAGCCTTTGCAGTTATGATAGAAATTAAAAATATCTCTAAAAAATTCGGAAAGTTAAACGTGCTTCATGATGTTTCGCTTTCCTGTAAAAAGGGCGAATGTATTGCGTTGATTGGTCCAAATGGATGTGGAAAAACCACTTTAATAAAATCAATTTTAGGAATGGTTTTAACCGACGAAGGGTTCATTAATTTTAACGGAAAAAGCATTGTCAATGAGTATTTATATCGTTCGAATATTGGTTATATGCCTCAAATTGGAAGATATCCTGATACGATGACTATTGGTGGTGTGGTGGAAATGATTAAAGCGATTCGAAATTCAAATCAGGAATTGGATGAAGAATTATGGCACAGTTTCGAGTTAGATAAAATGGCGGATAAGCAAATGCGAACGCTTTCCGGAGGAACCACCCAGAAAGTAAGTGCCACGTTGGCTTTTTTATTCAATCCTGAGGTGTTGATTCTTGACGAACCTACAGCCGGTTTAGATCCGTTAGCTTCTGAAATTTTGAAGGATAAAATCATTAAAGAAAAAGAAAAAGGAAAATTGATTTTAATTACGTCGCATTTATTGAGTGAATTAGATGATTTGGTAACCGAAATTATTTTTATGCAAGAAGGAAAGGTTCATTTTCATAAAAAAGTAAACGATTTGAAAACGGAAACCAATGAAACAAAAATTTCAAAAGCTATTGCAAGTATTCTAAAACAGAAAAAATGAACAGAATCATCAAAATCATATTAACCGATATCTTAAAAAACAAAATTGTTTTAGTCTATACTATTGTTTTAAGTCTGTTGTCCTGGAGTGCTTTTGGTTTAGAAGACAATAGTGCCAAGGGACTTTTAACGATATTAAATGTCATTTTATTTACGGTTCCACTCGTGTCTATTTTATTCACCACCATCTATTTATATAACAGTTCCGAGTTTATCGAATTATTATTGAGTCAGCCTATCAAACGAAACAAAATCTGGCAAAGTTTATTTTTTGGTTTGAGTGCCTCGATGGTTTTGGCTTTTTTTATAGGAGCGGGTATTCCGTTGTTAATCAATGCACCCAATGCTGTTGGATTGATGATGATTTTAATCGGATGTTTGATTTCGGTAGTGTTTATAGCTCTTGCTTTTTTATGTTCCATTCTAACGCGTGACAAAGCAAAAGGGATTGGATTTGCCATCTTAACATGGTTGTATTTTGCATTACTTTTTGATGGATTAGTATTGTTTTTATTGTTTCAATTGTCCGAATATCCTATTGAAAAAGCTATGGTAGCAGTAACAGCATTAAGTCCGATAGATTTAGCCCGAATTCAAATATTATTGCATTTAGATGTTTCAGCTATGATGGGTTATACCGGAGCTATTTTTAAAGATTTTTTCGGAACAACGGCCGGCCTTTTTGCGTCCTTCGGATTATTGATACTTTGGGTAGTAATTCCGTTTTATTTCTCGTTGCGAAAATTCATCCGAAAAGATTTGTAATAACCTAATTTAAAGTAAGATGAAGAAAGATATACACAACCGAAATGACATTATCCGATTAGTGGATGCTTTTTACGATAAAATAAAAACTGATCAAGTAATAGGTTTTATATTCAATGAAGTTGCTCATGTCAATTGGGAAAATCATTTACCTAAAATGTATGATTTTTGGGAAAACGTCTTGTTTTTTACCGGCAACTTTGATGGAAATCCGATGCAAAAACACAAAGAATTGCACAATAAATGTCCCCTTTCACATGCTCATTTTGATCATTGGAATGAAGTGTTTAGACAAACCGTTGACGAACTTTTTAAAGGTGAAAAAGCGGAAGAAATAAAATTGAGAGCAAAAAGTATTTCAGATGTAATTATGTATAAAACAATTCAGTAATTAAAATTTTATAAATAGAAGTCTTCTATGATTGAGGTCATAAATAAAAAAATGCAATCACGTTATCTTTGATTTTTAATTAAAAAAAATTACTTCCAATGAATACAGTAGAACAATTAACCGTTGGTGAATATGTTGCCAATGATTTTAGAACAGCTGCAATATTTTCAAAATATGGAATCGATTTTTGTTGCAAAGGTAACCGAACATTAGAGGAAGTTTGTGATAAAAAAAATCTTAATCCTACTGATTTAGAAAGGGAAATCCAGACCGTTTTAGAAACTAAAAATGATAATGCAATTGACTTTAAATCGTGGTCATCAACATTACTAATCGATTATATTATTGAAAAACATCATTCTTATGTTGAGGATAAATCACCAGTATTGCTTCAATTTTTAGATAAATTATGCAAAGTGCATGGCGATCGTCATCCGGAACTTTTTGAAATTGATTCTCTGTTTAAATTGAGTGCAGGTGCTTTGGCTCAACACATGAAGAAAGAAGAATTGATTCTTTTTCCTTATATCAAAAAGATGGTTATAGCACAAAAGGAAAATCAACCAATTCAACAATCACATTTTGGTTCTGTTGAAAATCCAATTGCAATGATGAAACAAGAACATGAAAGTGAAGGAGTAATTTATGCAAAAATTGCAGAATTGTCGAATAATTATACAACTCCTGAAGATGCTTGTAACACCTATAAAGTTACTTTTTCAATGTTACAAGAATTTGAATTGGATTTGCATAAACACATTCATTTAGAAAATAACATTTTGTTTCCGAAAGCTATTGCATTGCAAGAGCAATTTCAATAAAAATCATTTACTAACTCTATTAACCGAAAAATGACTGCTTTTTATACAGTCATTTTTTAATTTATTACTATTTACTATGAAAACTTTTATTAGACTGATGATTTTATTATTGATTGTTGGATTTTATTCTTGTAAAAAAAACGAACAACAAAAAGTAATTGTTGAAGAAACAGAAGTTGAACATGATGCTGATTTTCAGTTTCCGGCTGTTTCCTTAAATGATGGCCAATTATGGGAAGCAAATACCGAAACTACCCAAGGTATTAAAAATATGCAACTATTAATGGATAGTTATTCGAAAGAGAATGGTAATCCTGAAGAATTAATATCAGGATTAAAAGCTGAATTTGAGATGATTTTTAAAAAATGTACTATGACGGGGGAAGCTCATGAGCAATTACATAATTATTTAATTTTATTAAAGACAAAAATAAATAGTCTTTCAGATGGTGATAGCAATGAATATAGAACTAATCTTAAAAACTATTTAGAGGATTATTTCAATTATTTTCAATAATTATTTCTATTTAAATTTAGAATATAATTTTGTAAATAAATTTATAATTATAATATTGCATAAAAAATTAATAGTGTTTTCAAAATCGTGTGAATATGCCATAAAAGCTGCAATTTTTATTGCTAATAATTCTTTAGTGGATAAGAAAGTCGGTTTTGTTGACATTGCTAAAATGATTGATTCCCCTGAAGCATTTACCGCTAAAATTCTTCAAAAGTTAACCAAAGATGGCGTTATTCTATCGGTAAGAGGAGTGAATGGAGGTTTTTACATTCCTAAAAATTTAATTGCAAAAGTAAAATTAGCTCATATTGTTCAGGCCATTGACGGTGATGCTGTTTTCAAAGGTTGCGGATTAGGAATGGCAAGATGTAACGAAAAGCACCCATGTCCTTTACATGAAAAATTTAAATCCATTCGGAACAATTTGCAGCAAATGTTAGAAAGTACTAATTTGGAAGAATTGACATTGGGTTTAAAATCAGGTGAAACTTTTTTGAAGACAAAAAAAAACTGATTTGGCACTATAATTTATTTTTATAAATAAAAAGGTATCAATTTTTTTATATCCAATAATAAATTTGGAGTGATTAACAAAAATTGGACTTGCAATCTATTCATAATAGTATTTAATAGTCACCTGGTAAATTTGTTTATAAAAAGAATGAAAAAAAGTAATAATTTTTTTTTAAGCTAATAAATAGTCATTTATCATGCTAATGAATTGTTTAAAGCAAATCAGATCAGATCAAAAAAAACTTTACTAACTAAAGGATTATCATTATAATTAATCCAAAAATAATTCCAAAGAGGATAATTAAAAATTTCCAAAAAGGATGGGCTTTTTTTAACTCCATAAACTGAAATGCTACTAGCCAAAATTTTAATATTGCTAGACCAACAACAGTTTTTACCATAATGTTTTGAGTTACGTTAAATGCAACTAAAGCAGCCACTACAGTGAGGATAAGTAACAATATATAATTCGAAGATAGGGTCTGTTTCATATTGTATACATTAGAAAAGTAAATAAAGAACAGGAAATAGAAGTAACCAAATTAAATCGCACATATGCCAAAAACTTGCACTAGCTTCAATGTCTTCAAATGATGCTTCGATTTGTTTTTTTCTAATGCTAAAACTAATTACAATTAATAGTACCAGTCCAACTATAACATGTATTAAGTGAAAACCTGTTAATAACCAATAAAAGGTGAAAAACGAATTATAATCCATCGTTAGACCAACTTTCAATTTTTCATAATATTCAATCGACTTTAAAACTAAAAAACCAAAACCTCCAACAATAGCCCAATTAAAGAAAAGTAACGTTTTTTTAATATGTTGTACTTTAAAATATTGAATTCCTTTGGCAACAAAAAAACCACTTGTTAAAAGAAGAATCGTATTAATAGTTCCAATCGTTTTATTCAGTTTTAAACTATTGTTGTGAAATAAATCGCGTTCCTCTGAACCATAATATGCTAAGGCAATAATAGCCATTCCAAAGGTAATGAGTTCCAAATAAATTATAATCCAAATTAAAATTCCTCCCGGCGGATAATAGATTGATTTTTCTTTTAATTCCATTCTAATAATCGTTTTTCGCCATTAATTTGTTTGATATCAGTAATATCTTGTGACATTTCAATCACTCCTTTGTAATTTTTTTGTGAATCACGAACTGCGAAATAGCGAATATAAACAAGTTGTTCTTTGTAATTTATCCAAAAGGAAGCTTCATTTTGTTCGCCTTTTTTAAAGGCTTCTAGAATTTTCAAAACCGTATCGACACTTTTCGGAGGATGACAAAAACGAACTTCTCTACCAATAATTCCTGCACTTCTTGGAAAAACTCTTTCATCTCCTCGGTTGTAGAAAATTACTTTATCGTTTTCATCAACAAAGGTAATATCGATTGGGAGTGTTTTGAATAACAGATTCACTTGTTCTATCGTCATATAACCCTCGTCATAATGAGCTGCTTTTTCATCAAAAATTACGTCGGTTCTTCTTTCTGTATCATGTGAAGGATGAATATATTCTGATTCTTTTGGATATTTTGCCGGTGCTTCGGCTAACATCCATCCAATTTCGACTTCTCCATTTCGCATTTTTATCCAATCTTCTTCAGATAATAATTCTAAAGCATTTGGAAACAACACGTTTTCTTCGACATCTAATAAGCGATATAAATTTTGAGTTATTAAATTGGTATTATGCTTGGCAGAAGTAAAATCTTGTTCTTCCAAATTTTTTCTGACAATACGAAACATCTCTCTAATTGTATCGTGAAAAGACCACATATTTCGAGAAGGTCCTGTCCAACCTTTTTGCTCTAAAAATGGAAACAATTGATTTTCTTTTCGTTCAAAACGCTTTTCAATCATAGCTAAATGATTGAAAACATTGTAAAATTTCTGAAAATCTTCTTTTGGATTAATCGCTTTTATTTCTTCCAATAACTGATGAATTAATTCGCTTTCTAAGAAATAAGTATTTACGGGATGTCCTTCTATTACTATGGTAGGAGTTTCTGATACTGACATTTTATTGATGTTTGATTTTCTCATAAAGTTTTACCAATGATTTTAGTAGAGCCTCAGGAGAAGTTAATATTTGATAATGATTTTGACCGAACATTTGTGGTAAATAATATTTAGCTTGTGCTTCGATGGCTAAAGCATACGAATTAATTTTGCGTTCGTTTAGTTCTCGCAATGCTTGTTTGATGTCTTGAATACCATGTTGTCCTTCGTATTTATCGTAATCGTTTGGTTTTCCATCGGAAAGAACAATAATCCATTTGTTTTTGGCATCCAATTGATCCATTCGTGCTCCGGCGTGTCGCAAAGCTGGACCAATTCGAGTATAACCATTGGGTTCAACCGCTCCGATTTTATGTTTGGCTTTGTTCCAACTTTCATTGAAATCTTTTAGTGTGAGATAAGTTGTAAAATTTCTGGTTTTAGAATAAAATCCGTCAATGGCAAAATCGATGTCGAACTCATGCAGAATTTCGCCAAATAAGATGGAAACTTCTTTTTCTACATCAATCACACGATTTCCAGCAGCATAACCATCACTTGAAAGACTAATGTCTAACAAAACCAAAATGGCAATGTCTTTGTTTTTCTTTCTTTGAGATAAATAAATGCGTTCATCCGGTGATTTTCCGGAATGAATGTCTGTATATAAATCGGTTAAGGCGTCTAAATCGAAGGTGTCTCCTTGTAATTGTCTTCGTTGTTGTTGCATTTTATTGTTCACACTTGTTAGCATTTTTCGTAAACCATTTAAAGTGGTTTTATATTTTGCCATCGTTTTTTTATAATACGTTGCGTGGGTTTTGAGTTGGGTTTTTGGATATACTTTACAAAAGTTCGTTAAGTAATTTCGCTTTTTAAAATCCCACTCGTCATATTTTAAATGGAACCCTTTTTCATCTACCTCGGCACTTTCGGCTATAGAAGTGTTTTCAACAAAATCCGCTTGATAGACCGAATGCACCATATCGTCTACACGAACGGTAAACTTCATATTCATCTCCTCCAACGCTTCTTGATGTTGTTTTAAATCATCGGCACCATCAAAATCTCGCCAATTGCCGTTGAATTCCTCTGCTGTTTCAATTTTCTCGAAACTGTGCATTAATACGTAATCTTCTTGTTGTTTTTTATCAATTGTAAGTGACTCGATTTCCTCAACTGCTTTCGCATGAAGTGTGGTTTCAGCAACGACCGTATTTTGTAATTTTTTAGTGGCATCATCAAAGTTTTTCAACACATTTTCGTCTTCAATTTCGAGTGTGTTTTTCATCCATTTTCCGTACAACCAAGAATAATCAATGGTTTGGTCTTTTTTATTAACCGGTAATTTTGGCACCGCATCATAATAAAACTCTTGCATGGATGGAAAATCCTGAAACATTTTAGCTAAAACCAATGGTGCGGTTTCAACTGCTTTTTCTAATGAAAGTTGATGTGTTTGTTCTTGGTTTTCCCAATTCAAATTCAATTGTTTTTGAACACTCAAATACACGATTCTGAAAAAATAGAATTTTAGATTTTCTTGTTTTGTTGGAAATAGGGTAGAAGAAATAGGGAGGAAAAAGCTTTTGTTTTTATAGCCGCCCTCGCGTTCAGCCGGAAAAATTTCGATTGGAGCACCAGAAATGGCTCTTGCAAAAAGAGTTAATCTTGGTTTTATATCAGATAAATTGATTTGACGGCTCAGAAGTTCAACATCATTCAGTCTCTTATTTTTAAAGTATTTGAGTACTTTTTTATAAATAATTTCATCTAATTCAAAGCCCATTTTTTAATTCATTTAAATCATTAAGTCACACAAGTCGTTTAAGGCTTGAATGGTTTCATGCTCGTCTGTTAATGGTTCAACAACGGCTATGTGAACGGCTAATCGTTTAGGTAGTCCATTTTTGATTAGTTTGGCAGCGTCAACTAATAATCGGGTAGAGACAGTTTCAATTAAACCTAATTCGGTAAGATTTCTGATTTTGGTTCCGATAGCGACTAACTTTTGAGCAATATCCGCTTGGATTCCAGTTTCATTGATTAAAATTTCAGATTCAATTTTGGGATTAGGATAATCGAATGTGAGAGCTACGAAACGCTGACGAGTAGAGGGTTTTAACTCTTTAAAACCTTTTTGATAGCCCGGATTAAACGAAGCTACTAAAAGAAAATCAGGATGTGCTTTGATGGTTTCACCTAATTTATCAATAAAAAGTTCTCTTCTGTGATCGGTTAAGGAATGAATGGCTACGATGACATCCGGACGTGCTTCGGCAACTTCATCTAAATATAAAATAAATCCGTTTTTTACAGCAATCGATAAAGGTCCGTCAATCCAAATGGTTTCGGCTCCTTTGATGATAAAACGTCCAATTAAATCAGTTGCAGAAGTTTCTTCATGACAACTTACGGTGACTAATGTTTTATTTAGTTCATTAGCCATATATTCGATAAAACGCGACTTACCTGAACCTGTTGGACCTTTTAACAATAAAGGTAATTGCAATTGGTTGATGTGATTGAAAATTTCAATTTCTGAACCTACTGCTTTATAAAAGATGGTTTTTTCTACTTCTATCATAACAATTTAATTTGAAAAACCGAAACCAAATGCCGGCAGCGACAACTCTGGGCAATTGATTTCGGTTGGTTATTAATTTAAAATAGTAACTAAAAATTAATAATTATTCTTTTACAAGTGCTTCATCCGTTGGTTTACCATATTTGATAAATTCATAGATGTACATTGAAATACCAACAGTAAATAAAGTCGCACAGAGTAGTAATACTACAAAGTGAATGCTAATTTCGTTTTGAACATCCATGAAATCCATTTTCATTTTGCGTTCTAAATATACTTGAGCTACACCCGCAACTCCAAAAGCAACGGTCATACCTAACATTCCTATATTCGATAACCAAAAAGCCATGTGACCAATTGTATTATTGTAACGTTTTCTTCCGGTCATATTTGGCAATGCATAACTGATAATTGCCAGTACAATCATGGCATAAGCACCCCAGAACGCGTAATGACCATGCATTGCGGTTACTAATGTTCCATGTGTGTAAATATTTGTTTGTGGTAACGTATGAGCAAATCCTAACAAACCGGCACCCACAAAAGATACAATAGAAGCTCCGATAGTCCAGAACAATGCTATTTTGTTCGGGTGAGATTTTTCACCTTTTCGGTACATATATACAGCAAATAAAGCCATCGCTAGGAATGCTAGTGGTTCTAATGCTGAGAAAATTCCCCCTACGATTAACCAAATTTTATTTACTCCAATGTAGTAATAATGGTGACCTGTTCCTAACAATCCTGAAAGGAAAGTTAAACCTACAATTACATACAACCATTTCTCGATAACTTCTCTATCAACTCCTGTAAGTTTGATTAATAAGTACGATAAAATACCGCCCATAATTAGTTCCCATACACCTTCAACCCACAAATGTACTACCCACCAGCGGAAAAATGAATCAGTTACTTGACTATCAAACCATATCATTCCCGGAAGATATAATAATGCTGCAAAAAGTAATCCCATTGAAAGCACTAAGGCTGTTGTTGTTCTTCTTTCAGCTTTATATAAAGTCCCTAATATCAAGCCTAAAAACAACAACACATTTATTACAACTAAATAGTCTAATTCTCTCGGGATTTCCAAAAATTTTCTACCTTCCCAGATATTAAAATGATAACCAATAATAGCTAAAACACCAACTATCGCTAAGGAAATTAGCTGTACATAAGCTAATTTTACATTAATTAACTCTCGTTGTGCTTCTTCAGGAATAATATAGTAAGCGGCTCCCATGAAACCGGTTAATAACCAAACTACTAATAAATTGGTATGAACAGCACGTGCTGTATTGAAAGGGATAAAATCGTGTAATCCATCCATTCCTATGCGGGCAAAGCCCATAATAAAACCGTAGGTAATTTGCAATGCAAATAATAACATGCATAAAGCAAAAAACCAATATGCTACTTTCTGTGATTTATATTTCATTTATATATTTATTTATTGATTATTTGTCTTTTGCTAAAGGGGAAACCACTCGGTCAAAGCCATTTAAATCAATGTTACCAATCCATTTGAAATAGGCAATCATCGCTTCTGCATCGGCATCATTCATTTCATATTTTACCATTTTTCTTCCTTTTGGACCCCATGGAACAGGTGATTGTAAAACAGCTTTTATATAGCCTTCTCCTCTTCTTTCAACTACTTTGGTGAGTTCCGGAGCATAATAAGCACCTTCTCCAAGTATGGTATGACATCCCATACAATTATTCGATTCCCAAATTTCTTTGCCGCGAATAACTTTTGCATCAATTTTTTCGTGATACGTTTGATCGTTTTTAGGCATGAATGAATAAATAGTTAACCCAATAAAGACCAAAAAGGTTACTACCGTTCCACCTAAAAAAAATGTTCTTGCTTGTGATTTTGATAACATATTTTAGATATTTGTTAGGAGTTAATTTATAAATAAAGATGTTTTTATCTTTTATTTATAAAGCAAAATAAAGACCAAAAAAGTTAAATAATTATGATTCAAATCACAACTAATAATTTATTTTAAATTTAAAATAGTTAGAAATATTACTGTTTGATTTGCTTTCATTTGATTTATTGAATCCTTGTTTTTTTTTTGATTTTTTTATAGTATATTGAATTGACGATTACATTATTTTTTAAAATGAACAAATTAAATTCATTGATTTATTTTTTATAAGTAAACAATTGTGGGGTAAATGATACCATTACCCAAGCCCAATTATTGCAATTGGATGAATTTCCTCCTTTTAAAATTTCCATAGAAGTAGAGGCAAACATTTTAGATATGCCACCGGAGATCAAAAAGTTTTTATCCATTTTATAAGAACCAGTTATATCGATTTCAGTTCCTAAATAATTTTCTTGTATTTCTAAAGTGTCTGAATTATAAATATCAGCAGAACTATAAAATAAATGTGGAGCTAATGTTATTTGCCATTTATTTTTTTCAAAGAAGAATTTTGAATAAACATCTTGTAAACCAACAGTGTTTTTATGATTTCCCACATAGAAATAATCCATTAAACCATTGAATGCGTGATTAGTACCGAATAAAGGTGAAAACGATTTTACTTTTGTATCACTATCATTTTGATCTTTACCTGATAAATATTCAAAACCTAATTCAATTTTAAACGAAGTTGTGAATTTATATCCTAAATTAAATCCTGCATAATAAGCAGCAACATCAACTTTATCATTAATTATAGCAAGATCGCCAGTTTGAGCATATAGTCCAAAATCGCCATAGAATTTAGAAGTATCCCATTTGCCATAGGTTCCAAAGGTTTGTAAGTAAGCTATTTTGAATTTATTTTCATCTAAATTTTCATATTGATAACCGTTATTCAAAGCTAAAATGCTCAAATTAAGTTTAGAAAATTTTTGGTTGAACCAAATAAATTGCATGTTTTTATAATTAGTTACATATGCTGATTCATATAAAGTTTCGTTGTTGTTATTTAACGCTAATCCAAAATCTAATTGGTAATTATTCTTTTTATTAGTTACCAAAACAGCATCATGACTTTGACCTTGTTGCAACCAATCGATTCCACCCATAATTCTTTGATTATCGTAGGAAAGCACTTGCCGACCAAATTTTGTTGACCAGTTGTCATTAAAATAATACGAAACCCATGATTCAAAAATAGCTATACCGTTTTTATCTGATGAACTAGTGGTAGTTACATCACCCCAAACTCTTATATTTTGAAAAGACAAATTCGCTTTGAATTTTTCATGTTTGAAGAAAAAACTCATTCGGGATCGTTGGGATACAAATGAAGTTGGATAAAACTCGTCTTTCATTAATTCTTTGAATCCATTACGGTATTCATATCGAGGTCTTATTTGAAGATTAACTTCTAATTCTTGTGAAAATGAACTTATTGGTGTAAAAGCAAATGCAATTACAACAAAAAATTGATTGTAAGGTTTCATGTTATTTTTGAGTTTTTTATTTTGAAGTAACTATTCTAATTTAGTCGCTTCTTCTATAATTTTAGAAACCGTTTTGTTGTAACTTACTCCTAATCCCTCTTGTTGAAACGACAATTCGCCTTCGGCATTAAATACACTGATGATATTTGAATGTGAGAAATCAATCGGAGATATTTTCTTATAATTGACAGCTAAAACCGCTGCAAATTCTCTAGTATTTTCTTCATTTGAACGCAAGAAAACCCATTGATTTCCAATCATTTTATTTTCAATTGAAAATTCTTTTAATCGTTCTGGAGTATCAATTTTTGGGTCGATACTAACTAATACTAATTGAACGTTATCTTTGTATTCTTTTGGAATTTGCTCTTCAATATGTCGCATATCGGCCACTAATCTTGGGCAAGCAGCTTTACAAGACGTGTAAATCATAACCATAACGAGCACTTTACCTCTCAATTCTTTCAGTTCAATATCTTCTCCATCTTGATTGGTCCATTTTTCAGGTAGATTATAAATTGATAAATCGGTTATAGGTTTATCTTTTATTTCTTTATTTTCTTCTTTTGAATTGCATCCCAATATTAATAGTGAAGTAATTAGCGAAAAGATTATCTTTTTCATAATTTATTTTTTATTGAATACTTAATTAGAAATGTTTTTTGCACATCTGAAGCCCAAATTTTTTGTAGTATAATTTGCTTTTATACTCCCTCTGAAGGCATATCGCATAAAAGCTGCGTAATTCATTAAATCCGTCGCGTTTACTGAGCCACTTCCACAGAATAAATCTTTATCAGTATCTTTGTCTTTTCTTGATTCTCCAGATAAAAAGATGCTATTGAAATCAAATGTCCATTCCCAAACCAATCCATGCATATCATATACTCCCCAGTAATTTTTGAATGTTTTGCCAACTGAAATGTTATAGGTTTTGTTTTTTTCGTACCAACTCAATATATATTTATTGAATTCTTCTCTAGATCTAGCATCTTTTCTTTTTTCATCGGCCATAGCTACATATTCCCATTCATCCAAAGAAGCTAATCTTTTTCCTTGGCAGTCGCAATATTTTTTAGCAGCAAACCAAGATATATTTGTAACCGGTGCACTCGGATTTAATTCCCCAAAATTCAAATCACTTTTCCATTCTGATAAGTAAGTCGTGTTCGCAAAAAGACGTTTGATTGTAGATTTTCTATAATCTGAATTTGTCTTTAAAAATATAAGATATTCTTGATTAGTAACAGGGTATATGTCTAAATAAAAGGATTTTATAGTTACAGGTTTTTTATCAGACGTACCATAAAGTGGAATATAATTTCCCTCACCAATGGTTACCATGTTTTTTGGTAGCTGAGAAAAAGAAATGGAAACCCAAAATAATAAAATCAGGCAGTAGTGAAATCGTTTAATAAATTGTGCTTCCATTCTTCAGTTAATTTATTGTTTTAACTTATTTTTTTCCTCTCTGAGCTTTGACCATGGCGGGAGTAACTTTCGAGTTGTTATTACCCCAGCTACTGTAAACATAAGTCAGGACATCAGCCACTTGTTGGTCAGTTAGTCCTTGACTTGTCATGGCACTATTATACTTAGCACCATTTACTGTAATAGGTCCGTTTAAACCGTTTAATACTATTTTAATGGCTCTGTTTACATCTTTATTAAGATAATCTGATTTAGCCAATGGCGGAAAAGCATTCGGAATTCCTTGTCCGTTTGCCTGATGACAAGCAACACAAGTTTTGCTGTAAATAGCCTTTCCTTTGTTACTATCTTGAATAGTAACAATATTACTCATTTTTGTGGTGGGGATTTTAAAACTTATTAAACTACCTGTGATTATGAGTGCCGCAACACTTAAGAAAAATTTTTTCATTTTTTTATTAATATTTATTAATTACTAGTGCATATCTACTGCCTTTGGAGCTGGTTTAGCTCTTTCTTTTTTTACCATTTCTGGAGTTATTCTGGTTTTATTATTACCCCAACTATTGAATACATAGGATAGAACATCTGAAATTTCTTGGTCGGTAAGATTTTGACTGGTCATTATCGAGTTATATTTTTTACCATTTACTGTGATTTCACCGCTTAATCCGTGAAGTACTGCATTAATTGCTCTGTTTGGATCAGCATTTAAGAAATCTGATTTAGATAATGGAGGGAACGCTGCTGGAATACCTTGACCTTCTGATTGGTGACAAGCAAAACAAGTTCTTGAATAAATGTTTTTACCGTCTGTCAATTGTTGGTCTAACGTTTTGTTAACTACAACTTCTTTACCATTACCAGTTTTTGGCATGTTTTGAATTGTTCCACCTTCAGGATGATAAATTCCTTCTTGAGTAGTACCTGAGTAGATTTTAGCATTTTCAGCACCTTCTACTTTTAACATTCCTAAAGCTCCTTTATTAAATGCTCTGAAAATAGAGTGGTCTACCAAAATGAAAGTTCCTGGTACATCTACTTTGAACTCTACAATAGCAGAACCTCCTGCAGGAATTAAAGTAGTTTGTACGTTTTTGTTAATCGCATCTCCACCTTCAATATGTACTTTGTCAAAAATTTCTCCAATAACGTGGAAGGATGAAACTAAGTTTGGACCACCATTACCCATGTAAATTCTAACTGTTTCTCCAACTTTAGCTGTTAAAGCCCCTTCACCTGTTAAAGCTCCTACTTTACCATTAAATACAACATAGTCTGCATGTTCATCCACAGCTTTTGTCATGTCAAAAGGTTGCATTCCTGGTTCTCCATATTTACCTTTTGTGTAAAAATCACCTTGCATTACGTAGTATTCTTTATCTACTGGAGGTAAACCACCTTCTGGTTCTACTAATATTAAACCATACATTCCGTTGGCAATGTGCATCCCTACAGGAGCTGTAGCACAGTGGTACACGTATAATCCTGGATTAATACATTTAAAATTGAATGTTTTTTCATGTCCAGGTGCCACTAATGAAGAAGCTGCTCCACCACCAGGTCCTGTAACTGCGTGTAAATCGATGTTGTGAGGCAATTTGTTGTCTGGGTGATTTTTTAAAGTAAATTCTACTTCATCACCAACTCTTGTTCTAATAAAACTACCAGGTACACTTCCACCAAATGTCCAATAAACATACTTAACACCGTCAGCCATTTCACCTTCGATTTCTTTAATTTCCATGTTTACAATTAATTTTTGAGCAGGTCTATTTCCAACTGGTTTTGGTACAAAAGGGGGTGCTGTTAATTCTGCAATTATTTCACCAGACACTTTTATACTGGAATAATCCAGATTTGTTTTTTCATTTTTACATGAATAAATAAGTAGTATAGAAATACTTAAAAACATCATTTTTACAAAATATTTTTTCATTTTTAATTTATAATTAGAAAGTTGTCATTTAGATCACAAAAATAAAAGATAAAAATGTCCTTTATTATGATAAAAATCATGTTTATAAAAATGATTTCACTATTATATTTTTAATGAATTTATAAAATTAAAAAAGTAAATTTTTTAATTAAACATTAGTTATCTATAATTTAGATATAGAGTAAGTTAATTAAATTTATATGCTCTTTAAAAAAAGGAATTTCAACCTTAATGGTGTATTTATTTAAAATTTTTTATGACTAAAAGTGTAATTTTAATGCAATAGAATAAACTCCATACCAATTTAGAAGTATTGTTGTTAGTATTAAACCCGATAATTTTTTTAAAACAATAAACTAAACAAGTACTTCTTTTTCCTTATTTAACTCTAATTCAAACTGATTCAGTTCATGGAAAATTTTACTTTTTAAATCTGTAAAATAGTGTGATTTTTCAAATAGTATTTTATAGTAAGTAATGCCTTCTAATAGGTTGGACTTAAATTGATTTACTTTTTTTAGTTGTTGCGAAGTTGCTTCTTCAAATACATCAATTTCTTTTTTAAAGTAATCTATATAAAGAGACAATTCTTTGATGAAAAAGTGTGGACGGTTTGTAGGAACCAAGTCGCTTGTTTTTCCATAAATATGTTGCACCATATTAAAAAGGGAAACTTCTTTGTTAAAATACGCTAAGTTAGGTCCGGGACAAACCACAACACCTTGCGACTGACCTTTGATAGGTATGCCCATTTCTAAATAACTTGAATTGGCTAAACCAACACATAGACATGATTTTTCAGTAATTTGCTTGAATTCTTTTACAAATTGCTTTGCAGAAATTTCATTTTTACGTGCATTCAACAAATCTAATTTGATG
>ERZ795055.609-NODE-609-length-33317-cov-6.360532_pt1 | contig 33317 bp, 31 predicted proteins | sample MGYA00375139_ERZ795055 | MGnify/ENA primary metagenome ERZ795055 (study PRJEB30184, sample SAMN05720283) | anaerobic digester metagenome | isolation source: active sludge of municipal wastewater-treating anaerobic digesters | place: USA | collected 2015-01-23 ... | reverse complement strand
TATGCCAACCTGAATGTCGGAACAAGTCGTAAATTGAAACGATTACTTTCCATTATCGCAGAAAGTGTGCCTTTTAAGCCAAATTTCTCCAAAATATCAGAAATAATTGGTGTAAGCCGGAACTCCTTAGATGATTATTTTTCATATATGGAAAGGGCCGGACTTATTGGCCAGTTACGCAATGAAACAAGCGGTATCCGGGGATTAGGGAAGGTTGATAAAGTATATCTGGACAATACAAATATAATTTATAACTTAGTTGGCGATAAATCAAATATTGGAAATATTCGGGAAACTTTCTTCTTCAATCAGATGAGACTAAAAAATGAAGTAATCTCATCCGAAAAAGCCGATTTTGTAATTGGTAATTATACTTTTGAAGTTATTGGAAAAAACAAGCAGCAATCCCAAATTGAGAAAGATGGTAAATCATTTGTAATAAAAGATGATATTGAATTTGGTTATCTTAATGTAATACCACTGTGGGCTTTTGGATTAAATTACTAGAAAACCAATATGAAAGAAGGGAATCTCTGAAATTCCATCAGGAAGTGGTGAATTTTAGCTTGATTTCGGGATAAAATGTATTAAGATTATTTTAAATCGAACGGATCAATTTCTGCAGAAGGGTCCCAGAATTTCTCCCTGAAATCAACAACCCTGTTGTTTTCGACAACAATACCCTCATTTGCGAGAAGCTGTTCCATTGTTGTTGAATTTCCGAAGTGATGTTTACCTGTGAGGAGGCCCTGATGATTCACAACCCTGTGTGCCGGGATGAAATCAGGACGGGTATGACAGGCATTAAGGGCCCAGCCTACAGTTCGTGCCGATCTGCCGGATCTGCAACTATTATCATGAAGAAGGATATTAAGGCTAACTTTAGAATTTTCATGGCTACAAAACAAAACCGATTCCAATGCGTGATACTGCTGATATCTTCTTCAAACGTTGCAAAAAGTCATTTTCTTTTGCCTGATGAGTAAAATAGGTTTGCATAATGACATCACTAAACCAGGAGGTTTGTGGAATTTTCTCTAATCAAGATATATTAATCTGATTTATTGAGCATTAAGTCTTATGTCGACAGTTATGGGGGGGGTAAAATTAGGTTATTAGATATCCATTTAATATATTTGTGTCAATCAACGGCACCAAAAAATAGCTATTTGAGTTGACCTTATCTTAAAAAGAAAGTAATGAAAAAAACAACTACTTCAGTACTTGTAATTTTATTTTGTTTGTACTTTGATGATATTTATGCACAAAATCTGAATATAGGTTTATCTGCTGGTTATGATAATGTAAATATTCATGTAATACCTGAGTTGTCTAGCTTAGTTAAACAGCCGTATGGTCACAGGAATTCTTTTAATATTAATTGCAGCATTTCGTATAGAAGCAGAGGTATCTTTGGATTTTCTGTAGAGCCTGGATTTATACAAAAAGGAGCATCAATTTCTAAGAGTAGATTGGAATTTAATGATCTGCAATTACCTTTACTGGCAGATGTTTATGTTTTACATAAATTCTGTTTATCCATTGGGCCCGAATTTTCTTACATGATTAGTGCAAAAATTGTGAATCCTATCCCTCCTTATACAGATGATTTGTCTCACAGATACAATAAATTTGAATTATCAGGATTAATTGGTGTGAATTATATGATTACTAAGGATATAGGAATTAGAATAAGTTATAATCATGGTTTAACAAACATAGATAAATTGCCTGTTTATGGTGATAAATGGGAAGTTGTACGTTGGGTAAATTTATACAATCAATATATGCAGGTTAAATTGTGTATTAGAATTCAAACTATTGAATTTTAGCTTATTTTCGGAATAAAATGTATTAAGATTATTTTAAATCGAACGGATCAATTTCTATAGAAGGGTCCCAGAATTTCTCCCTGAAATCAACAACCCTGTCATTTTCAACAACAATTCCCTCATTTGCAAGGAGCTGCTCCATGGTTGTAGAATTGCCGAAATGATGTTTTCCTGTAAGAAGGCCCTGATGATTCACAACCCTGTGTGCCGGTATGAAGTCAGGCCGGGCATGACAGGCATTAAGCGCCCAGCCTACAGTTCTGGCTGATTTTCCGAATCCGAGATACCTGGCGATAGCGCCATAGGATGTCACTCTCCCGCTGGGTATGAGCTTTGTGATCTCATAAACCAGATCGAAAAAATCCTTATTTGCCGAGGAATTTTGAGATCTCATCTTCAATGATCCTGTTTTTAGGCAGAGTGAACGCAAGCAGAAGGATCTTCCGCCCTTCACTCAAATAATTTTTTTCGTAATGAGTTTTGATAAGAAAAATTTCATTCAGGTCATCTTCCCCATACAGGTCGGGAGTTGCTATAAGTACGGGGAGATTATTCTTTTCAGCAAGCGACCTTGTATAATTATATAACTCTTCATTATCAGTCTTCAGCCAGATAGTTCCGTTATCTTTCAGGAAGCTCCGGTAAAGGTTGAGAAACCAGGGACAGGTAAGCTTTTTGTTGGAATTCTTACTTCCCGGCTGTGGGTCGGGGAAAGTGAGCCATATTTCATCAACCTCATCCTCAGCAAAAAATGATCCGATAAATTCAATTCTTGTTCTCAGGAAAGCAGCATTCGGAATGTTCTTATCATTTGCTGTTTTGGCTCCGCGCCACATCCTGGCGCCTTTGATGTCGACTCCGACATAGTTATTTCCGGGAAATCTTTCCGATAATCCTGTAGTGTATTCTCCTTTTCCGCAGCCAAGCTCAAGTATTATGGGATTATTATTATTGAAAATTTCCTGTTTCCATTTTCCTTTTATGGGATGGTCCCGGCCTGGCTGAATTCCGGGGAAAGATTGTATTACATTTTTGAAAGTATTCAGTTCAGCCCATCTGGCAAGCTTATTCTTTCCCACAACAGGTGATCAGATCTTTATTTTTTCAATTCTTAATCCGAGATCATATACCCCTTTAAGATCGCCTGCCCTCATACCATGCTGAATCCTGAAAACATATGTTCCTTTAAGGGGGAAGAAGACATTGGTCCGGTACGGGAGGGTCAGCTCATGTATGTCGCCTGCACCTCTGCCATACCAGTTGCCTTTTTCATCGGCAAGTTCATATTCCAGGGTATCGGTAATACTTTTTCCGTCGGGAGATATGGCAGTCACAAACAGGAAGATATTCCTGAACGGGTAATCTGAACCGGTGCGGATAGTAAAAGAAACATTGGTTTTGCTGACCGAATCACTTACATTATAACTGAATTCGGGGATATTGGATATCTGCCAGGTTTTGTCAGGCATTTCGGATGAATCGGTAAACAGTATATTCCTTCCGCAGGCGGACAGCAACAAAATAAATAGTCCGATCAGAAGTTTCCGGTTGTTATTTGTTCCTTTTGTCATTGAATCTCCTGTTTCTCCTCTTATTGGAGTGGTGACGTTGATTTTTCCCCGGCTGTGCCGGATCGAACCTTGTAAGACTGTTGTTCTGAAGCAGATCCTCTGAAGGAGCAGCTGATTCCCAATCCTTCCCCTGCCCGAGGATCCTGTCGGGTTTTATTCCCTTCCTGTTCATTGCCTGTATCTCTCTCACCCTTTCAACAGGTACGGGGATCATATTGGCTGTCGAATGAGGGTCGGTGGTGTACCAGTATATTCTTTTATGGACTTCCATCTTCAGGAAATAAGCTGTCCCCTCCAGCGCTTCAAGGGCAACATCCCTTGAGGGGAATCCTTTCTGGGCATCCACGTAACAATCGAATTCAAAATTGAGGCAGCATTTCAGCTTGCCACATTGTCCGGCAAGCTTCTGAGGATTAAGAGACAGCTCCTGGAATTTTGCGTGTGTAGTAGTAACTGATACGAAATTAGTAATATAGGTTGCACAGCACAGCTCTCTTCCGCATGATCCGATTCCGCCGATCCTTCCTGCTTCCTGACGTGCACCTATCTGGCGCATTTCTATCCTTACCCTGAACTCCTCGGCCAGCACCTTGATCAGCTGTCTGAAATCAACTCTTTCATCAGCAATATAATAGAAGATAGCCTTTGTCTTATCGCCCTGGTACTCCACATCCCCGATTTTCATGTTAAGCTTAAGATCTTCGGTGATCTGTCTGGAACGGAGCATTGTCGGAATTTCATTCTTTTTTGCTTCTTCCCACTTCTGAATATCAACGGCTTTGGCTTTACGGTATACTTTCTTAAGGTCATCGGAACATGGCAAAACTTTAAGTTCCTTCATCTGCTCATAAACAAGAGGGCCGGTCATTGATACTCTTCCGATGTCATGTCCCGGTGAAGCTTCCACCGCAACAATATCGCCGATTTCAAGACGCAGGTTATTCACATTTCTGTAAAAACCTTTACGTGTATTCTTGAATCTGACTTCAATAATATCATTATCGCTGACACATTCGGGAAGATGTCTGAGCCAGTTAAATGAATCCAGTTTATTACACCCGGGTTTATATTTTATATCAGGCAGATGGATTTCTTCACCCGTCTGACCCTGTAAATCATCATTATCTGTCATAGAATTCCGCCTCTGCTGAAATCAAACCGCAAAAGTAGTGAATAAATGGATCATTATCAATTATGCTTTTGCGGTTCTGGTGATGAACCGTGTAACTTTCAGTGCAAGATCAAGGAAAATGATCTTCGGATTGCCGTTTGCTTCGACATGGGAAAAGGCAAGGTTGAATTCATCCGTCAGGAGAAAAATATTTTCATCGTTAACAAACGGATGGAAATTTCCTGAGAAGGAGGCTTCTTCTCCGGCAAGAAAAACAAGATTGTTTTTTTGCTGGCCCAGGGTCATCATAAAATTTTCCCGGAGGATCCTAAGGGAATATGTGAGGAAATTTTTTTGTGCTTCTCTCCCTGTGGCAGATATATCTTCAGTCCAGCCGATAATTGAAATTATATCTCTTTTCCAGGCATAGCGCATCAGGTTTTTGAATCTGTCGAGGTTCCGTGAGGAGGCATCTTCATCCTCATAAAGTTCTATAGCTTTGATTATGTTGCCGTTGGCAACTCTGGCTACTTCAGAAGCTTTCTGCCTCTCAGCTTTGAGGATATCGGTAAGATATCCTGTGATTTCATCATTCGAAAATCCCGGTAATCTTATAAGCTGGCATCTTGACATGATCGTCGGGATTATCTTATCGGGTTCATCGGAAACCAGCAGGAATATTGTTTTTTCCGGTGGTTCCTCGATCATTTTAAGAAGTTTATTTGCTGCCGAAGGATGCATCTTTTCGGGCAGCCAGATTATCATTATCTTGAAATCCGATTCAAAGGTCTTAAGGCTCAGTTTTTTAATTATTTCAGCAGCTTCAGATGAAAAGATCAGTCCCTGTGCATTGCCGACCTCTATTGAATTGAGCCACCTGTTAAGGGTAAAGTACGGAGATCTCCCGGCGAATTCTCTCCACGATTCAATAAAGGAATCACTTACAGGTTCATTATCTTTTCCTCCCTTTCTGATCACCGGAAAAACAAAATGCAGATCGGGGTGTATCATTTTTTCATATTTCACACACGACCTGCATTTCCCGCATGAATCTTCTTCAGACCTGTCCTCGCAGCTTATATATTTTGCATAGGCAAGCGCCACTGCAAGTGATCCGCATCCCTCAGGTCCCGTAAATATCTGGGCATGGCTGACCCTTTCCTCCTTTACCGATCGGATCAGCCTTGATATGACCTCTTTTTGCCCGGGGATCTTTGAGAAGTTCATGCCTCTGTAACAGTACTATTTTAATGCGTTAAGAGCTGAATCATAATCAGGCTCCTGACCGATTTCAGGAACAAGTTCAGTATAGGTAACTTTTCCTGATTCATTGACAACAACAATGCTTCTGGCATATAGTCCCTCAAATAATCCGTCAATTATATCGACTCCATAGGCTTTACCAAAAGCATTGTCGCGGAAGCCGGAAAGGGTTACAACATTTTTTATTCCTTCCGTTGTACAAAAACGTCCGTGTGCAAACGGAAGATCTTTAGAAATAGCGAGAACCGTTACATCCGTCATACCGGCAGCCAGTTCATTGAACTTTCTGACTGAAGTCGCGCAAACCGAAGTATCCAGACTCGGGAAAATATTAAGGATTAGCTTCTTTCCTTTAATATCTGATAATTTCAGGGTACCGAGGTCGGATTTTACAAGTGAAAATTCCGGAGCTTTGCTTCCCTTTGCAGGAAGATTTCCGGAAGTATTGACCGGATTTCCTTTAAATGTAATTTTTGCCATAGTTTTTTTTCAAAATTAATTAAACTTTTAACATCCGGATAACATTCCTAAGACCGGATTGTTCTCTTCACCTCTGTGTACCTCTGCATATTCGACCTCACCCCAAACCTCCCGCTGAAGGTTCGACCTCACCCCAACCCCTCTCCCGGCGGGAGAGGGGCTATGCTCTGTCGGAGCACAGGCTTCCCCCCTCTCACTCAGGGAGAGCGGGATCAGAGGGGGTGAGGCCGAAAATCAATTCATGAATAATACAAGTTAAAGCCATAAATGATATTTAAAAATTAATTAGGTTTGTATGCTTTAAAAATTTTTAGGAACAAAACCATAAACCTATTGATATATGAAAATGATTCAGGATTTCAATTTTAAAGGTACTAAGGCTATTGTAAGGGTCGATTTCAATGTACCGCTTGATAAAAAAACATTTGTTGTGACAGACGACACAAGGATACGGGGTGCATTACGGACAATAAGGAAGATCATCAGCGATGGTGGTGCATGTATTCTTATGTCACATCTTGGCAGGCCTGAGGGGAGGATGGAAAAATATTCCCTTAAACCCGTGCTTCCGGTACTTGAAAAACATCTGGGGATGAAGGTCCTTTTTGCTGATGATTGTCTGGGTGAATCTGCGATAAACATGACAAAAGAACTGAAACCCGGAGAGGTCCTTCTGCTCGAAAATGTCCGTTTTTATCCTGAGGAGGAAGGTAAACCCATACTTCCGGAAACGGCAACTGACGACGAAAAGAAAGCTGCCAAGGCTGAACTTAAGGTGAGACAGAAAGAGATGGCTAAAAAACTTGCCACTTATGCTGAAGTCTATGTTAACGATGCATTCGGGACTGCTCACAGGGCGCATGCTACAACAGCTGTGATCGCCGACTATTTCCCGACAGAAAAGAAAATGTTCGGCTTCCTGATAAACAGCGAGCTTGAAGCTATGGATAAAGTGCTTAAGAATGCAGGGAAACCCTTTACGGCTGTTATGGGCGGAGCCAAGGTGTCGGATAAGATACTTATAATCGACAACCTTCTCGACAGGGTTGATAATCTTATCATAGGAGGCGGGATGACATACACTTTCATAAAGGCTATGGGTGGCAGGATAGGTAATTCACTCTGTGAGGCTGATAAGCTCGATGTTGCAAAAGCGGTTCTGGAAAAAGCAAAAGCCAAAGGAGTTAACCTTCTTCTTCCTGTCGACGGAATAAATGCCGATAAATTTGATGCTGCAGCCGAAACATACATATCTGCTATCGACGATGTGAATGACGGCTGGATGGGTCTCGACATAGGGGAAAAGTCTATAAAACTCTTTGAAGAAGTTATACTGAATTCAAAGACAGTGCTCTGGAACGGCCCGATGGGAGTTTTTGAGATGGATAAATTCGCTGCAGGTACCACTGCCATTGCAAAAGCTGTGGCAAAGGCAACAGAAAAGGGCGCTTTCACCCTTATCGGTGGTGGCGATTCGGTAGCTGCAATAAATAAGAATGGCCTGGCAGATAAGGTAAGCTACGTATCAACCGGTGGTGGTGCAATGCTTGAATATATGGAGGGCAAGAAACTGCCGGGGATAGTTGCGATAAGGGGAGAGTAAGTTACGGCGCAAAGGGAGAGAAGTTCAGTGGTGTTGAATATCTATTAAAGTAGCATACGGGAGGCTGATTGGAAAATCGGCCTCTCTTTTTATACAACAGGCTCCGGAAAATCCGTTATATTTGTTTGGAAATGGAAAGACTAATTTCAATATTGTTATTATCTGCTTTGTTACTGACTTCATGTAATAAGAACAAGGAGCCTGACCTCAGCGGAACGGCAACTATTGATAACGAATTGGTTCTGGATGAGAAACTTCAGACTTATATCAACTATGGATTTCTTTTTTCTGAAGCACGACTGGCATCAAATGCCGGAACCCCGAAACCTGATATTATTGTTTTCAGGGATGGAGATAACATATCTTTTGAGGCAAATAACCTGAAAGCTTCATTCTGGAAATACGGAGAATATGCCGATGAGCAGGCAGCCAAAACCGCTTTTAATAATTTCACTACTGCCAGTCCGGGCCAGTGGACAGAGAGCGCAAACCTTTTAAAGATAAACCAGATCTGGTTATACCGTTCAAATGCAGAACGTTATGCAAAAATCAGGATAATCTCGATTGTAACTGAAGACAGACAGGACTTTAATTATGTCAAATGTTCATTTGAATGGGCTTATCAGCCGGATGGAACATTAACCTTTCCCGGTAAATGAATCCGGATCTTCCAGATAGGATTTTCAAAATAAACAGCCGGACTGATTTTCATAATATAGCTCTTGAAATATTCAGATATCAGGCTGCTACAAATAAGATCTATAACAGCTTTATAAAAAATCTTGGAATTGATCCTGATACTGTTGTACAGGCAGAGGATATCCCTTTCCTTCCGGTATCATTCTTCAGGACACATAAGGTGATCTCGGGAATTCATACGGGGAACCTCGTCTTTGAAAGCAGTGGTACAAGCGGAAAGATGACCAGCAGGCACTTTGTTGCGGATGGCGGATTATATGAAGAGAGCTTCCTGAGGACCTTCAGACTTTTCTATGGAGATCCTGCCGATTATATGATCGCAGCCTTGTTGCCTTCGTATACCGAAAGAGCTAACTCATCCCTTGTTTATATGGTTGACAGGTTGATAAAGGAAAGTGGTTGTCCTTCCAGCGGATTTTACCGGGAAAACACTAACGAAATGTTGTCATATATATATTCTGCCAGGAGAGAAGAGAAGAAAGTCCTTCTGATCGGTGTGAGTTATGCACTTCTTGATCTGTCAGAAAAAAATTCACCTGATCTTTCAGACGTTATTGTTATGGAAACCGGTGGTATGAAAGGCAGGAGGAAGGAGATGATCAGGGAAGAGCTTCATTCCGTGCTTAAAAAGAAATTGAATGTTGACAGGATCCATTCAGAATACGGGATGACAGAGCTTCTGAGTCAGGCTTATTCAAAAGGAGATGGTTTATTCTTTTGTCCCCCGTGGATGAAGATCCTTATCAGGGATCCGCTCGATCCTCTTTCAATACTTCAGGACTATGGGAAAACCGGGGGAATTAACATAATTGATCTCGCAAATATCAATTCCTGTTCATTCATAGCTACGGATGATCTCGGAAAGCTTCATCCGGATAACAGCTTTGAGGTAATGGGCAGATTTGACAGCAGCGATATCAGGGGTTGCAACCTGTTGTTGGAATAATGCTCAGGGCACGGGGCACAGAGCACAGGGCGGATAACAAAGCACGACTGCACGACCGCATGACTGCACGACCGCACGACTTACAATCCTAGTTTGGCTCTGATGGCAGGTGGTATGCCGTTCTTATGGACCATAATGAACAATGTTTTGGCACGGACATAGCTTTCAGACATGTTCAGGTAACCTCCGAAGGGATTGCGGTCCGGGCCCCATGAATTTTTTGTTTTATAATAGACAGTTCCGTTCTGGTCCTTTGCAATTCCTGTAATATGCATCCCATGATCATCGGTCGTGATAAAAGTCTCGTAGCCAGCCTGGCGGATATCCTGAGTGACATTTACTTCCGGGGCCGGATTAAGGGACCATGGCTGAGGTTGCTGTAGACGCTCGGTTCTTGGTCTGCCCTGTCTTGAAGCTCTCTCATTAAAAAGGCTCAGCGGATTTACAGCTATTCCTGATGAAAATAAAAATCCCTCTTCGCTTGTATCCCCGTCCCAGTTTACGGTATATCCGTTTTGCAGTGAATAATTCATTGTTTCCATAAGCTCATCGAGCGGTACATTATAAAAACCTGCCATAGCCCAGTTATCGGGTATCTCAAGGACACCTCTTGTATAAAACGGGAAATGAGTACATGAGGTAAGCTCGATATAATCATCCGGGTTTATTCCGAGGCTAGCTGAAAATGAGGCAGGTGTGAATGTTACACCCTTATATACAAATGATTCCGGGATTTTCCCAAAGTATATATCCAGAGTTGAATTTAATATTTCCCGGTATTGTTTGCTTTCATATTTAAGCTGAAGCGGTACCGAGGCAATTGCTTTGAGAAAAAGCTGAAGCTCCCTGTGATTATGGGTTGCCGAACCATAGTTAAGTCCCGTATAAACCTCATCCGGAACAATTCCCGATTCACTGAAAACTCTCATCCAGTCGTGTGCATTACTGCCCTCTTCAATATTTCCTTTACCCATCCTGAGGTAATTATCCTTCAGCCTGTCTATATAGTTATGTCTGACTATATACATTTCTGAAAGATCAAATTCATCTTTCCCGAGACGGATCAGTTCAGATTCAATGAAGGAGGTTGTTGCAAATGACCAGCATGTACCGGTTGCTGCCTGGTTCTTTACCGGTGTTGCCCTGAGATCAATAGTGGTCGTGAACTTATAACCTTCTTCGGCCGGAAGAGCTGGGTTCTTCCCCTTTTTTTGTGAGAATGAGGGAAGGGCTATTGTAAATAAAATCAGTGCAATGAGGATTTGTTTTTTCATATTAGTGGTTTATTTCAATGTCGGGTAAAAAGCATCTTCTATATGTTCTGTCTGAAATGAGTCGCCTTTTCTGATAACTGTAATAATATCAAACCGGCTTTCCTTATCGATACTATATCTTTTTATGAAATTATCGGCAGCAAAAATAATGGATCTCTGCTTATCGCGATTCACTGCTTCCGAGGGATTTACCAGATAATCTTCTGATCTTGTCTTAACTTCAACAAATACAATATATTCATCTGTTTCGGCGATTATATCAATTTCATGTCTGCCCGCTTTCCAGTTTCGCCGGAGGATTCTGTATCCGTTTTCTGAAAGATAAGATACTGCCAGATCTTCTCCTGTCTGTCCGAGGGCATGGGATTCTGCCATTTCAGATCTCGATAAGTTTATTTTTAATGGCAAAGAGGATTAAGCTTGCAGTGTTCTTCGAATTGGTTTTTCCCAGGAGGTTCGCCCTGTGCTTGTCAACGGTTCTTTTACTTATGAACAGGGTATCGGCTATTTCCTGGTTTGACAGTCCTTCGCAGATCCTGGCAAGTATCTCTTTTTCTCTCCTGCTGAGGTTTGCGGCCTTGCTTTCCTGCTCGCGGTGTTTGATTTTCTGAATTACATGATAAAGTAATTCCTGGGAGAAATAACTTCCGCCTTTCATTACAGTAAGTATAGCCTCTCTCACTTCGGAAATATCAGAATCCTTCAGCAGAAAACCTTTAGCGCCGGCATCGACCATTCTGTAGTAATAATCCTCCTCGCCATACATTGAGAGTGCTATAATATTGATCGACGGGACAATCTTAAGTCCCCTTTTTGTTGCTTCGATACCATCAAGCTCCGGCATATTGATATCCATCAGAGCAATATCGGCACTGACTGACTGAATCAGTTTCAGAAATTCCTCTCCGTTCGATGCTTCTCCTGTCACTTCAAAATCAGGAAATGAATTCAGAAGGATCTTTAATCCGTTCCTGAAAAGCTGATGGTCATCGATGATAATTATTTTTATTCTATCCATTACAATTTTTCACATTATTATATAATAAGTCGCTGAATGCCTTATGCCGGGATCCGCATACCGCATACCGGATGCCGGTCTCCAGGTAATTCAGTTACTCCATAACCTTGATCAGGGCGCTCGTCCCCCTTCCCGGTGTGCTTTCAAGAACAAAGACTCCCTCCACCGTCCTTACACGGGTTTCTATGTTTGACAGCCCCATTCCCTTTGTATCTTCCCTGATGAGTTTTGATGTATCGAATCCCCTGCCATTATCGTAAAACTGCAAGGTAACAAATTTATCAAGTTTGTTTAATTCTATTTCGATCTTTGATGCCCCGGAATGTTGAATGGCATTATTGATCAGTTCACATACGGCCCTGTATAATACAACCTCCTTATCAGTTTCAAGTCTGTGATTCTCCATGTTCGATTTAAATATTATTTCAACTGCCCTGGTCTGGTTGATCTTCGTTGTGAAAGCCCCGATAGCGCTCGACAGGCCGAAATTGGTAAGGATATGAGGACTGAGATTGTTCGATATGTCTTTAATAGTACTGATGGCTTCATTAACAAGGTGATTTGTATTATTAAGTATTACTTTATCAGAGGGGTCATTGATCCGGGGTGCAAGCGACGACAATGACATTTTTACTGTTGAAAGAAGTGGTCCGAGTCCGTCGTGAAGATCTTTTGCAAATCTTTTCCTTTCATTTTCCTCGGTATTTATAATAGCATTAAGCACCCTTTTTTCAGTTCTTGAACGGTCTGTTTCAGCCTTTTTAAGTGAATAGAAGATCTCCCTGATAAGTACAACCCCGATTATTATCATGAATGAGATCAGAACACCCATCCATTCATCAATCATCTGCCAGGAATATGAAGGCGTACCTCTGAGTAATTCCGACAGCTGGATGATCTTGCGTACAGCCATCAGAACAAAAGAAGTTGAAAGCAGGATCCATGACAGCCTGTATTTTGTCATTTTCATGAATCCCATTGCAATAGATGCTGCAATTATCTGTAATACAATGGAAATAATAAGGGCAATTAGTCGTACCATAGTGGATGGGGGGTTATCATGCAAAAATAGGTGGAATTATGATACGGCGCAACGGTACTTTTTTCTACCTTTGCCCCTCCAAAAACCTAAAATGAAACTTATTTATAACCTGGGAATATTTGTTTACTCGGCAGTTGCATATCTGATATCTCCGTTCAATCATAAGGCCCGGTTGATGATCAGAGGCAGAAAGGAAACATTTGGTATAGTCAGGAATAAATTAAATCGGAACGATAATTACATCTGGGTGCATTGTGCATCACTTGGAGAATTTGAGCAGGGCAGGCCGGTGATCGAAAGTATAAGGAAGGAGATGCCTGAAAAAAGAATCATCCTGACTTTCTTTTCCCCGTCAGGATATGAAATAAGGAAAAATTACCCGCTTGCAGATATAGTCTGTTATCTTCCTTCCGATACACCCGGGAATGCTGAAAAGTTTGTAAACCTCATTAAGCCGGAGCTTGTAATTTTTGTCAAATATGAATTCTGGCACAATTACATTACCGCTGTCAGCAAAAGAGGCATACCTCTTCTTCTAATCTCAGCCATTTTCAGGGAAGAACAACCTTTTTTCAGATGGTACGGTAACTTTTTCAGGAAGATACTGAAAAAATTCAGTCATGTTTTTGTCCAGGATGAAAAGTCGGCTGAATTGCTTGGTAAGATTGGTATCGGAAATGTGACTGTAGCCGGGGATACACGTTTTGACAGGGTTCTTGAGATTTCGACAGCAGCAAAATCAATACCCCAGATCGAAAGTTTCAGGGGTAATGAAAGACTGTTTCTTGCAGGCAGCAGCTGGAGACCTGATGAAGAGATAATCTCGCGGTATATTAATGAATTCCCTGACCGGATGAAGTGGGTCTTCGCACCTCACGAGATTGATAAAGAGAATGTTGAAAGGATAATTGAGCTCTTCAAAGCAAAGTGTGTGAGGTTTTCAGAGTATAGTGAGGAGAAGAAGGATGCCAGGGTAATGATAATAGATAATATAGGTATGCTGTCATCGGCATACAGGTATGCTTTTATTGCTGCAATCGGGGGAGGTTTCGGGAAGGGGATACACAATATCCTCGAGCCGGCCTGCTGGGGAATCCCGGTCCTCTTCGGACCCAACCATACAAAATTCCGCGAGGCAGCTGATCTGATCTCCCTCGGGGGAGCAAAGTCATTCAGAAATTTTAATGAATTCAGATCAATTCTTGAAGCCCTGGTTTCGGATGAAAAATTATATGAGGAATCTGCCCGGGCGGCCGGAAAATATGTCAGGGAAAATGCCGGAGCCACGCGTAAAATAATTGGGTGGATAACAGGAGAAGATATTAACATACACTGATGAAAACTTGTTAACAACTACTTATGTTTAATTTGAACGGATCGTTTAAGGAATGTAAATTCAAACGCCCGGATTTTTTAAAGGGCATTTTTTTATAAAACCATGAAATAAGTTTATTATTAATTATTTAAAAAGTAAATTAAACCTAAATCCATATTACATGATCAGACATTCAAAGTATTTTTTTACAACATTGTTCTTCTTCTGCCTTGTATTATTTACATACGGGCAGGGATCAACAACTTCTTCCATGAGCGGGAAGATTATAGACGAACGGAATCAACCCATGGCAGGTGCTACAGTTGTTGCCACTCATGTACCGTCAGGTACGGTTTACGGGGCAACTACAAACAGCCAGGGTTTGTACACACTTGACGGCATGAGGCCCGGCGGGCCTTACAAGGTCGAGATATCATTTGTAGGTTATGCCAGGAGGACCTTTACAGATATTACCCTGTTGCTGGGGGAAAATTCTGTCCTTAATGCTGACCTGTCACAGGAAAGTACGGAATTACGGGAAGTAACAGTAGTAGGTACAAAAACCTCGATGTTCAACACCGAAAAGACCGGGGCCACAACCAATATCAAGAGAGAAGATATGCTTATGGTTCCGACAATGAACCGTACCCTTGGTGATTATACCCGTCTTTCTCCTTATTCAACAGGCACAGGCTCCTATGTGGGACGTAACGCTTACAATACAAATGTTACGGTCGATGGTGCTAATTTCAATAACAATTTCGGGTTATCGGGGACCAATATGCCGGGTGTATCAGGTGAGCCGATTTCTATGGAATCGATCGAGGAGATCCAGGTTGCCGTTTCGCCTTTCGATGTGCGCCAGTCAAATTTTACCGGTGCAGGTGTCAATGCAATAACGAAAAGCGGTACCAACCAGTTCAGAGGATCGGTTTATGGTTATTACCGCGACCAGAGCTTCAATGGGACGAAGATCCGTGATACAAAACTGACTGTGGCCGAATCGGCAAAGAAAGCTTACGGATTCACCCTCGGAGGTCCGATTATAAAAAACAAACTTTTCTTCTTCCTGAGCGGGGAAAAAGAATCTACACTCACACCGGGAAATACACTTCTTGCACTTGATGACGGACGTGATCCTGAAACGGATCTCAATGTGAGCTCAAGGGTTTATGCAGACAGTCTGGTGAGATTCTCCCAGCTGTTAAAGGATAATTTTGGTTATGAAACCGGTCGCTATGAAGACTGGGGCGGTGACGATGAAATGAATAACAAAATGCTTGTTAAGCTTAACTGGAACATAAGCAGAAATCATAAGCTGACCCTCAGATATAACTTTTCGGAAAGTTCTAATGTTTCCCGGCCCAGTAACAGTGGTGATGCCAGACCGTCTATCTCAAACGGCCGTCACAGCCGTACAGGTGGTATGTCATTTGAGAACTCACAGTATTTCAACTCAAATAAGCTGCATTCAGTAACTGCTGAGCTGAACAGCCGTTTTGGCCAGTTATCAAATAAATTCCTCCTTGCATATACGAACTATAAACAACCACGTGCATCAAACAGTACGGACTTCCCATTTATCGATATTATGAGTGGCGATGCAACAAAGGGAGATGTTATGATGTCTGCAGGGTATGAATTGTTCTCATACAAGAACAGAGTTGATAATAATACACTGATCCTGACTGACAATGTCTCATATCAGCTTGATAAACATAATCTTACTTTCGGATTGTCATATGAAAGCCAGTATTTTGCCAACAGTTACCTGAGGCAGGGTTCTGCATATTACAGGTTCAAGAACCTCGCATCATTTGAGAATTTCCTGAATGGTGAAGGTGACGGCCTTCCTTATAATGATAATTATCATCCGATAAATTTCGCCTATACATATCCTATTAACAATTTTACAAATCCTGTTGCAGAACTGTCCTTCGGTCAGTTCTCATCATATCTTCAGGACGAGTTCAGTGTTCTTTCAAACCTGAAAATTATGGGCGGTCTCAGGCTCGATTTACCGATGTATCTCGATGGTGCCCTTGATAATCCCAGCCTCCATGGTAAAACATTCGCCGGAGGTGAGGCTGTAGACCTTTCCACATGGCCCGATGCTAAGATATTATGGTCCCCGAGACTTGGTTTCTCATGGGATGTTCTTGGGAACAAAACCCTTAAAGTCCGTGGTGGAACGGGTATATTTACCGGAAGGATACCTTTCGTCTGGTTTACAAACCAGCCGACGAACAGCGGTATGATACAGTACCAGCTTGTTATCAATTCGAGCGGCGGAGCCACAAGCCGCGGCCAGCTGGCAAGACTGCCCCTGCTTGCTGATGCTTCGCAGCTGCTGAAGGACGGAACACTTTCTGATATCTTCCCACAGTCAAATATTCCGGGAGGAAGGATTGCTGCAATTGATAAAAACTTCAAGCTGCCTCAGGTATGGAGAACCAGTCTCGGATTTGATATTAAACTGCCGCTTGAAATGATGCTTACCCTTGAAGGTGTTTATACAAATGATCTTAATTCAATCACTTTTGAAAATATCAATCTGCAGCCTGCCGCAGGCACATATCTTGTTGGCGACCAGACTATGCCATACTGGTCAAACAATACCAACGCAACAAAATACATCACCCAGCCCTATACAGATGTGGTGATCATGCGTAATACAGATCTGGGACAGGGATATTCACTGTCCGCACAACTTACTCTTCCCCAGATCTATGGGCTGAGCGGTATGATCGGGTATTCAAGAAGCTGGAGCGAGGAAATTGCCGGAAAATCAGGTTCAGATCCATTCTCTGCATGGCAGTACAGGGTAATAACCAGGGAGCTTAATTCCCGGGAACTGGGTCTTTCTATGAACAACACTCCTCACAGGGTAGTCGCAACACTGAGCTATAACATTGAATATGCAAAAGTTCTCGGTTCGTCAATATCATTCTTCTATAACGGATATATCGGAGATGCATTCTCATATATATATAATGGTGATGCAAACAAGGACGGAACATCCAGTCATGAGCTGATGTATATTCCGGAAAATCCCACGGATTATCTGTGGGCCTCTACTGAAGATGAAGCAGCCTATTTCGTATATGCTTCACAGGATCCGTATCTGAAAAAACACAAGGGCGGGTTCGCTCAGAGGTACGGAGCATACGAACCATGGTATGGCCGCCTTGATATGAGATTTATGCAGGAAATTAAGATCAAGACCGGTGAACAGGTTAATAAGCTTCAGTTCTCAGTTGACGTCATTAATTTCATGAATCTTCTTAATTCCAGCTGGGGACTCGATCAGAGCCTTATCACAACTTCTCCGTTAAGTGTTACCGGACGTGATGCAACTACAGGCAGAATGATAGTGTCAATGCGGAAAATAGGAGGTAAATACGTATCAGAATCATTCCAGGATCCCAATTCGGTTGCTGGAACCTGGGGAATACAGCTTGGATTAAAGTATTTGTTCAACTGATACTTTTTTTGATGAAAGAACAAAAGGGTGTCCCCTACGGGATACCCTTTTATTATTACATAGCGAAAGATAATACCGTACGGGGTACCCTTTTTTCACCGGCATTAACCGGCAGATTTATAAATACTTCATTATTGCCGGCAGGAGATTGTTCCCGATAAATATGTGTAAAATACAGTAAACCAGCAAAATAAAACCCGTTAATAACTATCCCTTATAATGTTAATAAACTTAAATTTTTTATCTTGTTTGGGGATTTTCACTTGCCTAATTTAGCACATACCCGCTTTTGAAGTCGAGCGGGTGTTTAATCTCAAATAAATCAAAGGATAACAGAATTTATATCTTGTATATGGGAGAATTATTTGTCCAGGGATCAACTATTGTTTCTGAAAAAGTGGAAGAAGAAAAGAAAATGTCTGAGGCTCAGAAAGAGAATACCGGTTTAGGTAAAGCAGGACCTGAAAAACAGGGGAAAGAAGTATATTCTCACGATAAAGCTGTTGAGGCAAGTATCGTGTACTTCAGGGGTGATGAGCTCGCAGCGCGGGTCTGGGCAAATAAATATGCCTTAAAGGATTCGTTCGGGAATCTGTATGAAAAAACTCCCGATGACATGCACCGGAGGCTTGCCCGGGAGATCCACCGGGTTGAAAAGAAATATAAGAACCCATTACCCGAGGAACTTATTTATAATGTACTAAAAGATTTTAAATATATCGTACCCCAGGGCGGGCCGATGACCGGTATCGGGAACGATTTCCAGATAGCTTCGCTGTCGAACTGTTTTGTCATCGGTAATGACGGAGCGTCCGATTCATATGGAGGTATCATGAAGATCGACCAGGAGCAGGTACAGCTTATGAAGAGGCGTGGCGGTGTCGGACACGACCTGTCGCATATCCGTCCGAAAGGAACTCCTGTCCTAAACAGTGCCTTGACTTCTACAGGCGTGGTCCCCTTCATGGAACGTTATTCAAATTCAACGCGGGAGGTAGCACAGGACGGAAGGAGAGGAGCACTGATGCTTTCAATATCTATCAAGCATCCCGATTCAGGGAAATTCATCGATGCCAAGATGGAAAGCGGCAAAGTGACAGGTGCAAATGTTTCAGTCAAGGTCACCGATGAATTCATGAAAGCTGTCGAAAACAAATCTGTCTTCCGCCAGCAATATCCGATCAGTTCAGATGATCCGAAATTCGTTAATGATGTGGATGCTCTTCAGCTCTGGAATAAAATAATTCATAATGCATGGAAATCAGCTGAACCCGGAGTATTATTCTGGGATACTATCATAAGGGAAAGCGTCCCTGATTGCTATGCGGATCTTGGATATGCCACTGTTTCGACAAATCCCTGCGGTGAAATCCCGTTATGTCCTTACGACAGCTGCAGGCTTCTGGCGATCAATCTGTTCAGCTATGTAAAGAATCCGTTTACGAAAGAAGCGGAATTTGATTTTGAATTGTACAAGGAGCATGTAGGTCTGGCACAGAGGATGATGGATGATATTATCGATCTCGAGCTTGAGAAGATAGATGTAATCCTTGCCAAGATAAATGCTGATCCCGAACCTGATGAACTTAAAAGAGTTGAGCGCAATTTGTGGAGGAATATAAGGAAGAAATCAGAGGAGGGGCGACGTACCGGAATTGGTATAACAGCAGAGGGCGATATGCTTGCAGCTCTCGGGCTGAGATACGGGTCCAATGAGGCAACTGATTTTTCCGTGGAGGTTCATAAAACCCTGGCTCTTGAAGCTTATAAATCTTCTACCTACCTGGCAAAGGAAAGAGGCCCGTTCGAAATTTATAATTCAGAAAGGGAAAAAAATAATCCGTTCATTCTGAGACTAAAGACTGCTGATCCAGTACTGTATAATAATATGGTGAAGTTCGGAAGGAGGAATATTGCTCTTCTGACAATTGCACCAACCGGGACAACAAGTCTCATGACACAGACCACATCGGGAATTGAACCGATCTTTTCGGTTTTTTATAAGAGAAGAAGAAAAGTAAATCCAAATGACAAGGATGCAAGGATTACATTCAAAGATGAAGTGGGAGATTCCTGGGAAGAGTTTAATGTTTTTCATCATAAGTTCATCGACTGGCTGAAGATCAACGGCTTCGATCCTGATGAGGTCACGGGGATGAATGATACGGAGATTGAAGCAATAATAAGGAAGTCACCGTATTATAAAGCTACAGCAAATGATGTCGACTGGGTAGCAAAGGTGAAGATGCAGGGTGCAATCCAGAAATGGGTCGACCATTCAATAAGTGTTACAATTAATCTTCCTTCCGATGTTAAGGAAGAACTGGTGAGTGAGTTATACCTCACGGCATGGAAATCGGGATGCAAAGGGGCTACCGTGTATCGTGACGGATCGAGGACAGGCGTTCTTGTTAACGGCAAGCCCGAGACAAGGAACGAAAGACCGAAACGTCCGAAAGTACTCGACTGTGATGTTATCAGGTTCAATATTAATGAGGAAAAATGGGTTGCATTTGTAGGGCTGAAGGACAATAAACCATATGAGATCTTCACCGGTATTGCAGATGAAGAGATCTTCCCCATTCCGAAAAGTATAGTCAAAGGACAGATAATCAAAAATAAATCGGAAGAAGGGAAAACCCGTTACGATTTTCAGTACACCGATAAATATGGTTATAAGAAAACCATGGGGGGCTTATCTCACATGTTCAAGCCTGAATTCTGGAATTATGCAAAGCTTATTTCAGGGGTTCTCAGGCATGAAATGCCCATTGCAGATGTTGTAAATCTTGTTCAGTCCCTCAAGCTTGACAGTGAATCGATCAATAACTGGAAGAACGGCGTTGAAAGAGCATTGAAGAAATATATACCTAACGGCACCAGGGCTAAAGGGAAATGTGGTGAATGTCATTCCGAGAACCTGGTTTATGAAGAAGGGTGCCTGATCTGTAAGGATTGCGGTTCCTCAAAATGCGGGTAAGCTATTTCAGAACGCCAAGCTCTTTTCCGACCTTTTCAAATGCTTTTACAGCTTTGTCAAGATGTTCAGTTTCGTGAGCTGCTGACAGTTGTACCCGTATACGTGCCTCTCCTTTCGGGACAACCGGATAGTAGAATCCGATAACATAAATACCTTCTTTCAGTAGCTTTGATGCAAATTCCTGTGATAATTTTGCATCATAAAGCATTACTGCACAGATAGCCGACCTTGTAGGTTTAATATCAAATCCGAGATTTGTCATCCGGCTTATGAAATACTCCGCATTCCTGTGAAGTTTATCCTGCAGCTCGTTGGTCTCAGTCATCATTTCAACCATTTTTATACCTGCTGCTGCAACAAGAGGCGGGATTGAATTTGAGAATAAATATGGTCTGGACCTCTGACGCAGTAATTCGATTATTTCTTTCCTCCCGGTTGTAAAACCTCCAATTGCGCCTCCGAAAGCTTTCCCCAGAGTGCCTGTAATGATATCCACCTGTCCCATAATACCGTGAAGTTCGGTAACCCCTCTTCCCGTTTCTCCTACCACCCCTGCTGAATGGGATTCATCGACCATGACCATCGCATTATAAAGTTCAGCAAGTTCAACAATCTTCCTCAGTGGAGCTACATTTCCGTCCATCGAGAAAACGCCGTCGGTTACAATCAGCCTGAACCTTTGTGCCTGAGCCAGCTTAAGCTGTTTTTCAAGATCAGCCATATCGGCATTGGCATACCTGTATCTCTGTGCTTTACATAGACGAATCCCGTCGATGATCGATGCATGATTAAGCGCATCGGAAATAATTGCATCCTCTTCGGTGAGCAAGGGTTCAAATACCCCTCCGTTAGCATCAAAGCATGCTGCATAGAGGATGGTGTCATCCGTCATGAAAAACCTTGAGATCTTCCTTTCAAGCTCCTTATGCAGATCGGTCGTCCCGCAGATAAACCTTACCGACGACATCCCGTAACCATGACTGTCAAGTGCATGCTTTGCCGCTTCGATCAGCTTCGGATTATTTGAAAGGCCAAGGTAATTATTGGCGCAGAAATTAAGGACTTTCTGACCTGTATCAAGCTCTATCTCCGCACCCTGGGCGGAAACAATGATCCTTTCATTCTTATATAATCCGGCTTCCCTGATTTCAGTAATTATCTTCTCAAGATGTTCCTTATAATTCTTATACATACTATATATTTATTAAGACGCTGAATAATAATTTTTTAACTGCAAAGCACGCTAAGGTATCGCAAAGCACACAAAGGTTTTGATTTATTAAAAAGTTCTTTGCGAACTTTGCGTAAAGACTTTGCGAACTTTGCGGTTAAAGGATTTTGATTTTGTAAAGAACTCAAGTTCAATAATTCAGTCCCAGTTAAGGATCACTTTTCCGCAGTTACCTTCTTCCATAATATCGAAACCCTTCTGGAACTCATCTATATGTAACCTGTGAGTTATAACCGGATCCAGGTTAATTCCACCGATTATCATCTGTTCCATTTTGTACCATGTTTCCCACATTTCCCTGCCGTATATTCCTTTAAGCGTAATAGCTTTAAAGATTATCTCATTCCAGGGTATCTCAAAATTTGAAGGGAGAAGTCCGAGCAGCGAAATGCTGGATCCGTTGTACATATTATCTATCATTTCAATAAATGCCTTTGGTGACCCCGACATTTCAAGTCCGACATCAAATCCTCTCATTCCAAGTTTTCTGACCGCATCGGCTATTTTTTCTCCTTTTGACGGGTTCAAAGTAAGTGTGGCTCCCATTTTTTTTGCGATCTCAAGCCTGAAATCACTCAGGTCGCTGGTAACGATGAACCTGGCTCCGGCATATTTTGCTATTGCTACCGCCATGCTGCCTATCAGTCCGGCTCCCGTTACGAGGACATCTTCTCCCAGGAGAGGGAATGAGAGGGCCGTATGGGTTGCATTTCCAAAGGGATCCATTATTGCTGCCCAGTCGTCGGGGATACGGTGATCCAGCAGAACAATATTGGAAGCAGGTATTTTTACATATTCGGCAAATGACCCGTCAATATGGACTCCGATACCTACTGAGTTTTCACAAACATGTTCCTTGCCTCTGCGACAGTTCCGGCAATGGCCGCATGCAAGATGCCCTTCACCCGTGACCCGGTCTCCCTCCTTCAGATTGGTGACACCGGCTCCCATGTTTTCAACGTACCCCATATATTCATGACCGATTATCATGGGAGTTTTGATAGTTTTCTTCGACCATTCATCCCATTTATAGATATGAAGATCGGTACCGCAGATAGCAGATTTCTTTACTTTTACTATAACATCATTAAGTCCGGGTTCCGGTACCGGCATCTCCTGCATCCATATCCCTCTTTCGGGCAGGGCTTTAACAAGGGCTTTCATTTTTTTCATAATTTCTGAAAATTGACCTTAACTATCTTAACCAGGTATCCAAAGGTAACATAAATTCTACTTTGAAAGATTTGAAAAATCCTCCTGTTTTTCAGCTTTTTTACCCCGACCCTAAAGGGAGAAATCTGAAAAACAGGAAGGTTATATGCTATCATAGGAAAATATATATTAACGATTTTTGATGATTTTTGCATAAACCTGAATGTAAAAGGCTTTAGCTATCTTTGTATGTTTATACAGAATTTATTAGTTATGAATGTGAGAGTACGTTTTGCACCAAGTCCGACAGGCCCTCTTCATATCGGAGGAGTAAGGACGGCACTATATAATTACCTTTTCGCACGGAAAAACAATGGTACTTTCATCCTTAGGATAGAAGATACCGATCAGTCCAGGCTCGTTCCCGGTGCAGAGGATTATATAATAGAATCCCTTAAATGGTGTGGGATAAAAGTGGATGAAGGGATAACCGAGGGAGGTGATTTCGGTCCGTACAGGCAGAGTGACAGAAAGGAAATTTTTGGAAAATATGCCGATATCCTTATCAGCAGAGGAGAAGCTTATTATGCTTTTGATACTCCGGAGGAGCTTGAAAAATTACGTCTGGATTCTGAAAAGCAAGGGAAGACATTCATTTACAATGCGGCAGTCAGGAATATGCTGAAGAACTCGCTATCATTGACTGAGGCTGAGTGGAAAGAAATGAAAGAAAGCGGTCTCCCATATGTTGTACGCTATAAGATGCCTTTAAATGAAGAGATTCATTTTGATGATATTATAAGGGGTCATATTGTCGTGAATTCCGACACTCTCGATGATAAGGTACTTTTTAAATCCGACGGGATGCCTACATATCATCTTGCAAATATTGTTGATGATCATCTGATGAAGATAACCCATGTAATAAGGGGAGAGGAATGGCTGCCGTCTCTTCCTCTGCACGTTATGCTTTACCGGTCATTCGGATGGGAAGCTCCTTTATTTGCACATCTGCCTCTTCTTTTAAAACCCGACGGAAAAGGGAAGCTCAGTAAGCGTGATGGAGATAAGATGGGCTTCCCGGTATTTCCCGTATACTGGCCTTATGGTGAGACAGCTAAAGGTTACCGCGAGGAAGGATACTATCCTGAAGCCTTTGTAAACATGCTGGCCCTTCTTGGCTGGAATCCCGGAACCGAACAGGAGATTTTCAGCATGGAAGAGCTGATTGATTCATTTTCGATAGAAAAAGTCCATAAATCGGGATCAAGGTTTGATCCGGAGAAGGCAAAATGGTTCAATCACCAGTATCTTCAGAAGAAGAGCAACCGAGAGATTGCGATGGAATTCAGGGAAATTCTCAGGGCAAAAGGCATTCATCAGGATATTGTTGATCTGGAGAAGCTTGTCGGTATGGTCAAGGAGAGGGTGAATTTCGTTAAGGAGATATGGAATGAAACCGATTTCTTCTTCAGGAGCCCTGAAACATATGACCCGGAAGTGATAAGGAAGAGATGGAGCAACGATACTCCTCAGAAAATGCTTGAACTTGCCGCTGTCCTTGAAGGTATTAATGAATTCACACCTGAGATTACAGAACGGGAAGTAAAGACGTGGATCCAGGAAAAAGGATATAATACCGGAGCTGTTATGAATGCTTTCAGGCTTCTGGTGGTAGGGGCATCACGGGGTCCTCATATGTTCGAAATTATATCCTGGATAGGCAGGCATGAGACTCTTAACCGTATCAGAAAAGGACTCGAAGTTATAGGAAAAATACAAGCATGAATCTCCCGGGTCCTGAAGATTATATTGACATCCATACACACGATGAGGTTGCATCAGTCCCCGGGACCTTTTCGGTCATAAACCTGATGGCTCATGAAGAGGACCGTCCCGGGAATATTTGTTCAGCAGCCTGGACTTTCGGGATTCATCCCTGGTTCCTTACTGAGCTTACCCATGAATTGCAGATGAATGCCGTTTATGAGGCAGCCGGTAATCCCTCGGTAATAGCAATAGGTGAAGCAGGATTTGATAAACTGAGAGGACCATCAGTCGAACTGCAGCGAAAGGCATTTGAGGAACAGGTTACAATTGCAGGAGAATATAATAAACCTGTCATTATTCATTGTGTCAGGGCATGGGAAGAGCTTTTCCGTGCATATAAAAGGCTTAAACCCAGCCTCCCGTGGCTTGTACATGGTTTCAGGGGAAACAAGGATCTTGCCGCCCAGCTTATCGCAAAAAATATGTTCCTCTCATTCTGGTTCGATTTTATTATCAGACCCGAAGCTTCGGAGCTAATCCGTTCTCTTCCGGAAAACAGGATCTTTCTTGAAACTGACGGATCGGGAGTTGATATAAGAAATATTTATTTAAAAGTATCTGCAGATCTTGAAATTACAGTAGATAAGTTAAAAAGGATAATTTTTAAGAATTTTCTGGATTTTTTTAATTTGAAAAATTATTAACCACGGAGTTACACGGAGTTACACAGAGCAAGAACACGGAGTTTATAAACCGTGTAACTCCGTGGTTAAACAAAGAGGTAATATGGTCCATAACTGGCTTGAAAGAACAGAAATGCTTATCGGAACACAGGGTCTGACCAGGCTCCAAAATTCGAAAGTCCTTGCTGTCGGTCTTGGCGGTGTCGGCTCATATGCAGCCGAAATGATCTGCAGGTCGGGAATAGGCTCATTGACTATTGTTGATGGTGATCAGGTACATCTCTCAAACATTAACAGGCAGCTCCTTGCATTAAATAGCAGCATAGGCAAACCGAAAGCCTTATTGATGGGAGAAAGGCTTAAGGATATTAACCCGGATTTAAAACTGACTGTCATCAATGAAAATATTAAGGATGACAGGATGATTGAAATACTTGATTATGGGTATGATTATGTTGTAGATGCCATTGATACCCTTTCTCCCAAGATATTTCTGATCTGGCATACTATGCAGAGGAAATATCCTTTAGTCAGTTCGATGGGATCGGGAGGTAAAACTGATCCGTTAAAAATCCGGATCACTGATATCTCTGAAACAACAGACTGTCCACTTGCCCGTATCCTGCGGAAAAGACTTCACAGGCTCGGTGTCAGGGAAGGTTTCAGGGCTGTGTGGTCGCCTGAAACAATTGACAAGTCAAAAATAAAGCCTGTAAGCGATGAACAAAACAAAGCATCAGTAGTCGGAACAATTTCATATGTTCCGGCTGCATTCGGAATAGCCTGCGCTTCCGTTGTAATCCGCGACCTTGCCGGGGTGAAGGACTAATTCTTCTTTGCCGGGTTTTCTGTTGTTATCTCCTTAGCTGTATAACCAAGCTTCTCAATTGCTTTCTTTATCTGTTCGGAATTATTTTTATCCTTCACGTAAGTTACAGTAACAGTTTTTGACGGAAGATCGCACTTAACATCTTTAATCCCCTTTTCATAAGGAAGATTGGTCATGATCTTATTGACACAATTAGCACAGTCTATAGATGTGGAATACTTTATTGTTTCAGTTTCCTTGCTTTTGTCCTGTGCCGAGATGATTGCAGGAACAGTGGCAATCAGAATTGCCAGTACAAATTTTTTAATTGTTTTCATAATTAGTTGATTTAATGTTTATAAGATTGTTATACATCCCTGTTAAAAAATATTCTTATTCCGGCGTAAATTTTTCTGCCATGCACCGGGCCCCAGATCAGTCCTGAATCAAAAAACTCCCCGAACGGATCATCTGAGGCAATAATCGGATGATGCTGCATGAAACCTGTAAGATTCTCGGAACCGACATAAATGTTCCATTTCCTGAAGTTCCTTGTTATTTGTGCGTTCATGATCACATAAGGATCAAATGTTTCATCCCGCCTGTACTCTTCAGGATTAGAGAGGGTGGAAGGTACTCTTCCGGGACCGTTAAGCTGGAAGGTATAATCGAACTGCCATTTCCGGAGATGGGTAAGCCACGAAGCGGTAAGTAATCCCTTGTACCTGCCTGTCAGCGGTTTTTCCCTGAGTAAACCGTCAATAGTCATTTTTACATCGTTCCAGCGCCATGCAGCGAGAAGATCAAATCCTTCAAAGAGTGTTGACGAAGCCTCAAACTGAATGACATTCGAATACGATTTTCCGTCAAGGTTGTAAAACCGGACTTCATCTGTACTGGCATCCATGTCAATGATGATCTGGTTGATGAAATTTGTCCGGTAAACTTCACCGGATAATCTCAGGGTCTTACCTGCCATGGGGATATTAGCTGAAAGACTGATACCGGTATTCCAGGCTTCTTCAATGTCAGGATCATCTTCTATTATCATTTCCCTGCTGCTGGCCAGAAGGAAGGAGTTCTCCGCCAGGATATTGCCTGACCGGTATCCTTTACCGGCTGAAGCACGCAGGGTCAGAACGGGATTAATAACATATCTCAGGTGAACTCTTGGCGTAACAAGCGTTCCGTAGAGATTATGAAAATCTGTTCTTATGCCTGCGATAAATGTCATTTTTGCGCTGTCGGTATAAGTATACTGGGCAAAAACTCCCGGGACGGATTCTTTCCTGCCAAGGATAAGCGCCCCCAGCTTCTCATCATACAGATCATATTTATAGCTGAAGCCGGCATCTATATTATGCCTGCTCAGTCCCGGATTCCACTGGTAAAGAAGATTTGAGTAGTATGTCTTCTGTATCCCGTCATAACTTCTTGTACCGAAATCAGATTTCTGATCATGATATGCAATATTCTGTATCCAGCCGGCGGTCATGCTTCCTTCTTTGCCGAAGACTCCTCCGACTTTAGTGAATCCCTCATACCTTCTTGTGTTTATGTTTATACCGAACCCGTTATTCCAGGTATCGTCATCAGAAGGATTATAACTGAACTGGCCACCGATCCTCTCTTCGCCAAGAGCTTTGAAACCTGCTCTGACTGTAAAATTCTCAGTCATGTAATCCCATCTGTTGAACAGATTATACTGTCTTATATCAGGTTCATCCCTGAAGCCGTCGTGATTATGGTCATTATTGCTGTTCTGTAACTCGCCGTGTGCCAGGATCATTGTACTTAAATGTTCGTTGAGAAGAAGCGATGCATTTGCATTTGCCTCCTGCCTTCCTGCATCACTAATGAATCCGTTGAAATAGGCTTTCTCGCTTGTCCTCGGTTTTTTGTATTCAACATTTATCTGCCCGGCCATGGATTCATAACCGTTTCTTACAGAAGATGTTCCTTTTGATATCTGGATTGATTCCATCCACGGACCCGGGATAAAATTCAGTCCGTATGCAGAATTCAGTCCATATACTGCAGGGATATTTTCAGTAAGGATTTGTGTATATGTACCAGCAAGGCCCAGGAGCTGGATCTGTTTTGCACCGGTTGATGCATCGGAATAGTTGACATCAACCGACGCATTCGTCTCAAAACTCTCCGAGAGATTGCAGCATGCCGCCTTGCACAGCTCAGCACCCGTTATATTGACTGTCAGTACAGGATCGATACGATCTGTATAGGTGCCTGAAGCTCTTCCGTAAATAAAGACTTCTCCGATTTCCTTTCCCTGGCTCAGACTATGTTTAAAGTAATCTGAATCGGGATTGACGGAAACTGTATCGGTTTTATATCCCACAAAGCTTATTACAAGCCTGTCAGTTTCTTTTACCCGTTTTATGCTGAAGTACCCTGCCGCATTTGTAGTTGTGCCGACAGTTGTTCCGGCCCATACCAGATTTGCACCGGGAAGACCGGATTCATCCTTATCGGCTGTATCGAAGATTTTACCTTCAAGCTTTTTCTGGCCGGCCAGGATAGTGGGTATGAACAGCAGTATTAATAATATTTTTAAAAATGTTTTATTCATCCTTTCAGAATTAACTAAATAATGAGATCAGCAATCTGCCTAAGTTACAGATGCTGTAATAATTATCCGGGACAGGATGAATATCAGGAGATCAGCTGGTGGTTATATGTCGAAATAAAACGTCCTCCGTGCTTATTGTGAAATTCCACAGGTATATTGGCCGGAGGTTCAGGGGAATTGATAATATTAAGATTCTGATTGTCTGTAATAACAGCAACCAGAGCCGGTGTGTTATTATTAACGGAAGGTGTGTAGTTAATCAGCCTTAAATGACTAATGTCGAAATGGCAGCATGTTCCCTCGACTGTGATAGAATTTTCGGTTGAACAATGTCTCTCTGCCGCTTCACAGCAATCATCTGCAGGTTCGGCAGGCTCAATAAGAATTCCGGATCTGACATAGAAGTCATGGCAAACCGGGCAATCATGTACTATTACGGTTATTCCGGTACTTGCAGCAAGAAAAAATACAGAAACAATAACAGCGCTCAGCGATAATATGTATCTTCTTATTTTCACCGGTTACAAAATTAGCAACAATTTTATTACACTGTAACGTAAGAAAAGTGATATTTGTTCATACTGAGGTGTTGTTTATCTTTCCGTTTCTCTTTCTGAAAATAAAATATGCCGGTACTCCTGCAGCCACCGTCAGCAGGGCAACTGATGATTCGACGGGTCTTTCCATGAAAGAAAGTATCAGAATAAGTAACCCGGAAGCGATATAGATAATTTGTGTAAAGGGGAAGCCTTTCAGACGAAGGGCCTGCGGGTTTTGTTTTCTGAGCTTCCAGATTCCTATTACAGCCATAATGGGGAAGATCCCAAGGGCGAAACCCATATAAGTCAGAACCTGTTCAAAGGTACCGGAGAATGCCAGGACAACCGCAATAAGGCATTGGAGAAGGATCGAATTGGAGGGTACCCTGAATTTCTCATGGATCTTTGCAGCCGATTTAAAGAAGAGGCCGTCTTTTGCCATCGAGTAATATACTCTCGGGCCGATGATGATGAATGCGCTGAGTGATGAGAAGAGTGCAAATGCTATGAGCATTGAAACCAGGATCTCAGCCGGTTTACCGAACAGGTTTCCCATGGCAAAGCCTCCGACGGATATCACATCTTTCATTTCATCCGGTTTGATGCTATAGACATACAAAACATTAATAGCCAGATAGAGAATGACAACTATTCCTGTTCCCAGGATCAGTGACCGGGGAAGTGTCCGGGAAGGATTTTTTATTTCGGCGCCGAGATATGTAGATGCATTCCAGCCGCTGTAGGCAAACATTATCCACATAAGTGACAGGCCTACAGTCTTAAATCCTGAGAGCCCCGAGAGGGCTTTATCCCCGTCGCTGAAGTTCTGAAAATCGCCTTTGCCCGATCCGAATCCGGCGATCAGCAATACAACTATCAGCAATACTTTAAGCAATGTAAGGACATTCTGGATCCTTGCACCGTATTTAATGCCCCTGTAGTGTATGAAAGTGAAAATTACAATGACACTGACAGCAAGTAATTTTTTAGTCAGTACGGGTCCCATTATTCCTGCATTATCAAGCCAGAGCGGGAATCCGGGTAATGCCCGGGAGAAATACTCACTGAACCCCAGTGCTGAAGCAGCGATGGGAGCGGAAAATCCTACCATGAAGGATACCCACCCGCTTAAAAAACCATAGATCGGATGATATAATCTTGAGAGGAAAAGATATTCGCCTCCTGCACCTGGCATTGCAGCCCCGAGCTCACCATACGAAAAGGCGCCGCACAGGGCTATAAAACCCCCGATAGCCCATAATGCAAGCATCAGAAGCGGATCATGAAGATCAGACATCAGAAGCCCCGATGTTGTGAAAATCCCTGCCCCTATCATATTTGCAACAACAATATTGGTAGCAGGGAACAGCCCCAGCTTTCTTTGTAATTCTTCTCCCGCCATTATAAGTAAAGATTATTTTCCGGATCTTTTATAACTAACAGAAACACCACCGCCACCATTGTTGACAGTTGTCTCATAATTCTTCAGACTTTTAACATACTGCAGAAATTCTCCCTGACCTCCGTAACCTCCGTATCCACGTCCCCTTTCCGAAATATTATGAGCTGTGAAACACCCGCCGGCAACAAGCTTCGGATCTATATCAATAAAATAGTTCTTATACCATTCCTTGTCCGCATCACTGAAAACAAAATCAAAAGGACCCTTAAGTTCTTTCACAAGCTTATGGGCATCAGCAAGCCTTGCATCTATATATTCCGATAATCCTGCCTTCCTGAAATTTTCAACAGCCCTCCTGTACCTGCCCTCATCTATATCAATAGTTATAAGCTTTCCTCCTGTCCTGCTCAGAGCCCAGGCTATCCAGATGCCCGAATGCCCGGTAGATGTTCCTATCTCAAGTGCAGATTTATAACCGTTCTTTACAATTATATCATATAGCAACTGCCCGTCGGAAGACGGGATATTCATGTCGTACCATTGCCTTGAATTTTCCGAAAGGAATCTCTTTACTTTTTCATCAAGTTCAGGGTTTTCTTTTAATGTCTGGGAACTGGCCGGGAAAGAAAACAGTACGGAAAACAATGAAACCAATGAAAAGACAGATAATTTTTTAATTTTCATACCCTTATGGCTTTATTTTGTGGGTTCTTCTCCGGTAAATTGACAGTTAAATATAACTTTTTATTCCTGACCGGAATTATGAACATGATGAATATATTTATATTTAATAACTTTTAACTTTATTGCCAATATGTTAATGTAAATTACAGCAAATGAGAATTCCGGGCTCTTTTTTCAAAAAACACGACCCTGTTATATGGGCATTGGCGTTATTCAGTATTGTGATCCATCTTGTATTTAACGGTAATCTTGAATTTTCTGAACTTGCAGAGACCCAGCTGGTTTATGTCGACAGGAAATCTTTCTTAATTGACCAGTTGCTTTCACCGGGAGCAGGTTCTTTTCTGACGATTGCGGGGATTATTTATTTACTGCTTTCCGGGAATCAAAGAAAATTCAGATTCCTTGCCCTTGTTGTTATAGCAGTGGTTGTCTCTCTGATGCTGATGAAGGGTAAAAGTTATTATACCCAGGGGATATTCCCTTTCCTTATCTCTGCCGGTGCAGTTTTTTATGAATCTGTACTGAAAAAGTGGTATGCCCGGCTCATTTTTGTATCCTTCCTTCTGCTTGTTACATATCCGTTAATACCTTATGGATTACCGGTTTATAAAACAGAGGGCTTGATAAAATACTTTGATATGGCCGAAGCCAGAAATGGATTTGATGTTGGCAGAACATTTGAAGATGGTTCAAAACATTCCCTTCCCCAGGATTATGCGGATATGCTTGGATGGGAGGAACTCACAAGGATAGCTGCCAGGGCCTGGGAAATGATCCCCGATAAACAGTCGGCCTTTATTTATTGTGAGAATTACGGACAGGCCGGAGCAATAACTATCATAGGAAAGAAATATGGTCTGCCGGAACCAATATCGTTTCATGAAAGCTTCAGGTACTGGATCCCGGAGGCTTTTAATCCTGACATAACCTCTGTAGTTTATATAAATAATGATCCTCCGGGTGAAGATGTGAAAGGATTGTTTGCCAATATTTTGAAGGTAGGAAGTATCTCTGATCCTGATGCGAGGGAATATGGAACCGCTGTATACCTCTGTACAGATCCGGTAATAAGCTTTAATTCATTCTGGAAAAAAAGACTGATTCAGCTTGAAAGCGAGAACTAAAATTTATTTTTCTTGTTTAATCTTGTATAAAATATAAACTGTGAATTAATTTTTAATTTTACGCTTTGACAAAAACTAAACAGAACTTAATTAATAAGTAATATGGACTTTTCAGATTTTATAACTCATCATGGGAAGAGGGTAGCAAAAGATGCATTTATTCATCTTGTTCAGGTCTCCAGGATTGACGGGAAAATACATAAGGACGAACTGGATCTTTTACATAAGGAAGGGAAGAAGTTCGGACTTACTGATCCGGAGATTGATAAATTTATAAATTCGGAGAAGGATCATCATTATACTCCTCCTTATTCTCTTGAGGAGAAGTATGAGCACCTTCATGATATTGCCGAAATGATACTTGCCGATGATGAAGTAAGTGAAAAGGAAACAAGAATGATCAGGAGGTTTGCGATAGAGGCGGGATTTAACGATTCAAAGATCGACGGTCTTATGAAAATACTTCTTGATGGAGTAAAAAATAATACCGGCGAGGAAGAATTATTCAGGAAATTCAGGGAGTATATTCTTTCCTGAACTGATTAGTATCTGTAATCTGAAAGTTATCATAAAAGAAGAAGACGGGAGACCCCCGGCTTCACTAACTTCCTGCCAGGTCGGCAGGATGACTCATTTATACCTGAGCCATTAACCAACAATGAAGTAAAATTACTTTCCTGCGGTCTTTTATTCCACCACAGATGTCTCAAAAA
>ERZ795055.603-NODE-603-length-33487-cov-8.285535_pt1 | contig 33487 bp, 27 predicted proteins | sample MGYA00375139_ERZ795055 | MGnify/ENA primary metagenome ERZ795055 (study PRJEB30184, sample SAMN05720283) | anaerobic digester metagenome | isolation source: active sludge of municipal wastewater-treating anaerobic digesters | place: USA | collected 2015-01-23 ... | reverse complement strand
AATTAAACCACATGTTCCACCGCTTGTGCGGGTCCCCGTCAATTCCTTTGAGTTTCACGCTTGCGCGCGTACTCCCCAGGCGGGATACTTATTGCGTTAGCTGCAGCACTGCGGGGGTCGATACCCGCAACACCTAGTATCCATCGTTTACGGCCAGGACTACTGGGGTATCTAATCCCATTTGCTCCCCTGGCTTTCGTCCCTCAGCGTCAGTTACAGTCCAGCAAGGCGCTTACGCCACCGGTGTTCCTCCCAATATCTACGCATTTCACCGCTACACTGGGAATTCCCCTTGCCTCTCCTGCACTCTAGCTTGCCAGTATCCAATGCCTAACTGGAGTTGAGCTCCAGGCTTTAACATCAGACTTGACATGCCGCCTACGAACGCTTTACGCCCAATAATTCCGGACAACGCTTGCACCCTACGTCTTACCGCGGCTGCTGGCACGTAGTTAGCCGGTGCTTCCTTTGTGGGTACCGTCATTATTCGTCCCCACTGACAGAACTTTACACTCCGAAAAGCTTCATCATTCACGCGGTGTTGCTGCGTCAGGCTTTCGCCCATTGCGCAAAATTCCCTACTGCTGCCTCCCGTAGGAGTATGGACCGTGTCTCAGTTCCATTGTGGCTGATCATCCTCTCAGACCAGCTACTGATCATAGCCTTGGTAGGCATTTACCCCACCAACTAGCTAATCAGCCGCAGACCCATCTCAAGGCGCCTGAACTTTCATCCCGAAGGACATATGGGGTATTAGCACCGGTTTCCCAATGTTATCCCCCTCCTTGAGGTAGGTAATCTACGTGTTACTCACCCGTCCGCCACTTTCCACTGTCCGAAGACAGCTTCACGTTCGACTTGCATGTATTAAGCACACCGCCAGCGTTCGTCCTGAGCCAGGATCAAACTCTCCATGGTCTAAACCTATATATAATCTGTTGATTACATTTTTTTAAGAGGTTACTGTTCCTGGCTGTTTGTTTTTAAATTGACAGAACATTCGTTTTTCAGTTATTCAGTTTTCAAGGTTCGGACATGTTTAATTACCTTAATTGCTTACGCTTTGAGGTAATTTGTATGTTATCACCACAATTTTTTACAGTCAAGTTATTTTTTATATTCAACTAAAAAAGTTCTGTTAGTGATTTAACTCCCGAAATTCATTTTCCAGTTCCCTGAAAAACTAATTTTCGAGAGTATATTTAATTTATCTCAAACTAATTTTGTTTTCAACTGTTTTTTTAAAAAAAAATAATTATTTTTTTTCAAGCTACCAAGATCACCTATTTAAAAGGGTTAAGCCAAAAGGCTAATTTCAAAATTTAAAACTAATTTTTTGACTTCTTATATAATGACATGCTTTTTTCAATTTTGTTCCCGAATTTTTTGAATTTTTCATGCCATTCAATTAAATGCAAAAATACGATATACTTAATAAAATAAACATAAAAAGGGGGATAAATGAATCTAAAGATTATAAAAACAAATAGGGGGGGGGTAAGTCCTTAAAGGGTTTCACTCTTGCGGAAGTTCTTGTGGTCATTTTTTTAATAGGCGTTATCGCAGGAGAAACAATCCCTGTTCTTCTTACAACTTATCAGGAAAAAGAACTTTTAACCAGATGGAAAAAAACATTTAGCGTTATTAGCCAGATTACTGTTTCTCTTAACGATAATGGGAATAATTCTTCTATAAATTGGGGGCTGGTTCCTCCTTTAACATTTAAAAATTATTATAAACAAAATCTCAATGTTCTTGGAGATGCTTTAGCTCCTGCTTTTTTTGCGCCTACTTTTCATCCTTATAAAAATACGTCTGTATCATTTGGAATTACAGATACTTACGCATTAATATTAGCTGACGGCGTTACTCTTTATTTTAACTCAATGTTAAGCAACTGCGGTTTTCCAAGTGGAACCCTTGCCAATATGTGCGGATATATAATAGTGGATGTAAATGGAAAAAATGGACCAAATATGATCGGCAAAGACTTTTTCCAAATTATAATCGCCAAACCAAATGGTTATTATATCGCTGTTCCCGCTGGCGGTAACGGAAGCGCTGGAACATGCGTAGCTGGTTCAAACAGTGTGGATAGCCTCGGTTGCTCTGCTAAAGCTCTCCTCGCCAAAACCCCGGCGGACATGCCGTAAAAGAACCTTTGCTAGCCCTGCGGAGCCTCGTCATCTCTTGTAATTATATATGTATTATAAATAAAACCGCCAATAAGGGCGACAAAAAGAATTCCTAAAACTATATATTCATTCATTTTTCAGCTTCTCCAATTTTTTTCATTTCTTTTATCAAACGATAAGCTTTAAGATTAATTATAGAAACTATTATAATCAGCGCTATTATTGTTAATATAACAATAATATTAAAAAAAATCGATATTTTACCCCAGTTATTAACAATCCAGGCTGTACTGCCAACAACTACAGCCATAAATAGCGTGATCCACAGCTTTAATAAACTTATTTTTTCTTTTAAAAAATCTTTATTCATATTTTAATTATACATTAATAAAAACTTTTTAAAGATTTTTATCAATAAAGACGATATAATTAATAAAATAAACATAAAAAAAGGCCTTAAATGAATCCAAAGATTATAAAAACAAATAGGGGGGGGGGTAAGTCCTTAAAGGGTTTCACGCTCGCTGAAGTTCTTGTTGTAATCTTTTTAATAGGCGTTATCGCAGGAGAAACAATCCCTGTTCTTCTTACAACTTATCAGGAAAAAGAACTTTTAATCAGATGGAAAAAACAATACAGCATAGCAAGCCAAGCAGTAATTAGCTTACAAAATCAAAACGGCGACATTTATCACAGTAATCATTTTGCCATAAGAAACCAATTTTGTTCTATCATGAATTGTATGAAAAATGGAGAAACCCAAACTTTACTAACAGCGCAACAAAGACAATATAATTTATATAAAAGTTCTAATTCATACACGGCATTGGCCCTGTATGAACTAACAGCAATAATGTCAGACGGAAGTTTATGGGTTTTTTTGCAGGATTTTGATTCTGGCGCTTGTCATTTCCCTGGTGTCGGCATATCTGATGCATGTGGAACTATTATTATTGATGTAAATGGCGCTAAAAAACCTAACATGAGTGGTAAGGATTTATTTTATATATACCTCAGAAAAAGTCAAACTAATGGACTTTTTTATATAACACCTTATGGAACTTTAAATGACGGGTGGTCATGCGCTGCGGAAACACATGGAAAAGGTTGCTCCGCTAATGCCCTGCTCGCCAAAACCCCCGCTGAGATGCCGTAGAAGAATCTTTGCTAGCCCTGCTGAGCCTCGTCATCCTGGGTAATATATAGCGTTATATATAAAAAACCACCAAGTAAAATTAATATAGTAGTTGCCATAATTATAAAATTAATTGTCATTTTTTTCTCCTATATTTTTGATTTCTTTAATTAATTTATAAGTTTTTTTAGTGGCAAGAGCAATAAAAATAAAAATTAAAATAATTACGCTCAATACAAAAAGAATTTTATAAAAACCAATTTTTTCATAATTAATGAATTACCCCGCAGCAGAGCTGACGAGGTATCTGACAAAATCGTCATGCTGAATCCTGAAACAAGTTTAGGACAGGCTTTGTTTCAGCATCTGTCCAATAGGGCTTATAATCTTTAGGCAAAAGCTGGACAGACCCTGAAATAAATTCAGGGTGACGCATATTGTCATGCTGAACTTGTTTCAGCATCTTTCCAGCATGCAACTATAAGCATTCCTGCCAAATTGGACAGACTCTGAAATAAATTCAGGGTGACATTTGGGTTCAGGGTGACAAAACGCAGCAAAGCTGCGGAGAATTTATCCCTCAGAGATTAAAAAACCAGGCAGAAGCACCAACTTCCATCGTAAGGAAAAAAGCTACATACAGCTTTAAAAAACTTAGAAGCTGTCTTGCTAAAAAAGAAAATTAAATAACTAACAGCGTGTAAAATATGCCAAATAACGTCATGCTGAACTTGTTTCAGCATCTATCCAATAAACAATTATAAGCAATAATCCGAAAGCCGGAAAGATCCCGAAACAAGTTCGGGATGACGGTTTTCATTTACTAAATATTTTAACAAGACAGCTTCTTATTTTTTCTTTTAAAAATTCTTTATTCATATCAAATAAATTATAACTTATTTATTTTAATATACAAGCAACCCTCGCCAAGACCGCCGCTGAGATACCTTAAAAGAACCTCTGCCAGCCCTGTGGAGCCTCGTCATCTCTTGTTATTAATATGTTATATAAATAAAACCGCTTTGATAGTATAGTTAATATAGCTATTATAAAAAAGTCAGAAACATTAAAATTGATTAAAAAAATACTTATACTCAGATTTGGAGCGATTGGCGATGTTGTTCACTCAACAGAGCTTTTTCGCAGCATTAAAAGAAAATATCCCGATGTTTCCATACACTATGCGGCGTTTAAAGTTCCTTCGCTCAATATTCAGGATGATCCGGACCTTGATAAAGTCTGGATTGTCGAAGGGAAATCTTACGCGCAATTATATAAACTTGCTAAAGAACTAAAAAAAGAGCGCTTCGACGCTTTTATTAATCTTCAACCAGGAATCAGGACGAGAATTTTCTCTATTCTGCTTGGCATGCCTAAAACTATTACTTATAAAAAAACTTTTAAACAACACGCTGTTGAAAACTTCTGGGCTACCGGCAAAAAATTGTTCAAAGACATTGAACTTGATAAAAAATTACATCTTTATATAAAAGAAGAAATTAAAAATAAAGTTTTGGGAATGCTCGATATAAAAGACAAAAACATCATGCTTATTGCGTTCAATATGGGAGTAAGTCCCACAAGACAGGGAAGACGCTGGTCGCAGGATTGCTGGAGAGAACTTGCAAAAATATTTCTTGAAAAATACAACTGTGAAATTATACTTACAGGCTCAAAAGAAGATATAGAATTTTCTGAAAACCTGCTTGATATTTCCCCTAAAATTAGGTCATTTTGCGGAAAAACTTCTGTAGAGGAAAATACCGCTTTATTGTCGATTTGTAATCTTGTAATTTCGGGGGATACAGGACCTCTACATATTGCTACGGCGGTTGGAGTTCCTGCCGTGGGATTATATGGAGCGGCTCCGATTTCCAGAACCGGTCCTTACGGCAAAAATTGCGCGGCGGTATTTTCTGACAAAGCATGTGTGCCGTGCAACAGGCGTAAATGCAAATATATTAAAAAAGATGAACTTTATACGCCGTGTATGCTTGATATTACGCCTGATATGATTTTTAAAGCAGCTGAAAAATTTTCGTTATAACAATCTAAATAATACCAAGTTGTAATCAATGTATAACCTGAATTCCCTCCCCCTGCCCCCTCCCAGAGGGAGGGGAAGAAAAATTGACAAGGTTTTTGCCGGCTACGCCGGCAAAAACCTTGTCAAAAACAATACTCTTTTGGTTGCAACTTGGCATTAACTCATTCATGCGGCGAAGCCAAAACACCCGCAAATTAAGGCTTTACAAAAACTGCCTTTTTTATTTGCCGGTGTTTTTAGAATTGCCCTAAAAAATCAGCCTTAATACTGATTTTCTGATGCGGGTTCTTCTGAATTGCTCATTAATTCTAAATTAGGACTGTTTAAATCTTTTAAACTTAATCCAATTCGTCTTTCCTGCGGAGAAAATCTCTTGATTAAAACCTCTACTTCCTGATTAATGTTTAGAAAATCATAAGGATTTACTCTTCCGTCCGCAATCTCTGCTACAGGCAAAAGGGCTTCAACTCCCGGGAAAATATTAATAAACGCGCCAAAATTGGTTATTTTATTAACGGTTCCCTTTACGACCTGACCTTCTTCAAACTTTCCTTCAATTTTAACCCAGGGGTTTTCTTCCATTCTTTTGAAGCTTAAACTTACTCTGTTTAGTTCATTATCAATGTTTAAAACTCTGACAGTAACTCTCTGACCTAAAGAAAGGATGTCTGAAGGGTGTTTAATTCTCTGCCAGGAGATTTCTGAGATTGGCAGCAATCCGTCAATTCCCATGATGTCTATAAATGCGCCAAAATCAGCGAGTCTGACAACTTCGCCCTCTATTTCCTGATTTTCTTCAAGCTGAGCAATAACATCTTTAGCAATTTTCTTTCTTTCCTCTGCAAGACATAATTTTTCGCTTAAAATAAGCTTATTTCTTTTTGGATCAGCTTCTAAAACCCGAACTGAAAGTTCCTGGTCAATAAGCGATTCATGCGGAACGCCTGTTCTAAGCTGGCTTGCCGGTATAAACCCTTTTAATTCCAGAGCGTCAACTATAACTCCGCCTTTAACCAAAGAAGTTATTTTTACTTTTATAATTTCTTCGTTTTGACGCATTTGATCCAGTTTTTCCCAGTTTTGAGCAAGATGAACCCTTCTTAAAGAAACAGTTATCTGTCCTTCGTCATTTTCTTCTCTTAAAATGTAAAATTTCCTTTTGTCCCCTACTGAAATAACATCTTCAGGTTTTTCAAAAGGCAGGTTTGATAATTCTCTCAAAGGAAGCATGGCTTCTGTTTTGCCTCCAATATCAATAAGAATAGATGATTTTTCCATTTTAATTACTGTTCCTTCAACAAGCTCAGCTGTTTTATAGCCTTGGCTAAAGGATTGTTCAAGTAACTGAACAAAATCTTCTGTATAATAGTTTGTTTCTTTCTCTAAAATTGCCTCTCTCACGAGTTTGTTTCTCCTATTTCTTTAATTACTTCATCAATAACAAATTCCGGGGTTGAAGCCCCCGCTGTAACGCCTATTTTTTGTGTATTTGCCAATAAATCCCCGTAAATATGCAAATCATTTTTATTTTCAATGTGAATAGTTGTTTTTATTGGTTTTAAAATTTCCGCAAGATGTGTAGTATTTGCGCTTGCTTTGCTTCCGACTACAATCATCAGGTCAACCGTTCCCGCAAGCTCTTTTGAGATTTGCTGTCTTTTAAAAGTAGCGTCGCATATAGTGTTATAAACTTTAAGTTCTTTAGAATACTCTGCTATAACGGGAATGATTTCTTTAAAATTCTCATTTAATTGTGTCGTCTGGATAACCACGCCAATTTTTTTAAATTCTTTAATTTTAGGAATAAATTTTCTAGCTTCTTCGATCGAAGAAATCACAATACTTTCAGAAAACTGGTCGGCATGGGCTTTTATTGCAATAACTTCAGGATGATCCGGCTTGCCTATTACAATAACTTTATAACCTTCTTCCGCCAAAGATTTCGCCTTGTTCTGAACTCTTTTTACGTCCGGACAGGTAAGATCGATAACTTTACAACCTCTGTTTTCAAGCTCCTGAATAGTTTGCGGACTTGCGCCATGTGTTCTTACGATACAAATGCCTTTTATGTTGTCAGGGATTTCATTTAAGCTATGAATTCCCATTTTTTCAAGCTGTTCTGTAACCTGATGATTATGTATTAACTGCCCCAGAATATACACAGGCGTTTCAGGGTTTTCCTGTTTAATTCTTACAGATTCTTCTACAGCTCTTTTTACTCCATAACAAAAACCGGCGAGTTTTGCGAGTTTTATATCTTTTTTGCTCTTATTTACTGTATTCAGTTTTAAAATTGCTCTCTTTCTGCGGGATTGAAGAAAATTGCAATTATGAAATTTTCCTCTTAATAAGGATTTATAACATATCAACATTTAAATTCAAGCATCTGTTTTTAACTTATACCAATACAAATAAGTTTTCGTTAATTTGTTAAAAAGCTGATACCTACAGCCCGCGCCGCCCTGCGGGCGGCGCGGGCTGAGTAAGGGTATAGCGGGTGTTTTGCCAAAGGCAAAACACCCGCTAATTAAGGATTTACAAAAACCCTCTTTTTTATTTAACGGTTTTTTAAATTAATTGGTATAAAACGTTTTGAGGGCATTGAGGTAAAACTCAATGCCCTCAAATTAAGCTTTTTTATTAGAACGAACTATACTTTTCCAAGAACTTCAATCGTAACTTTTGAAACACCTGAGCTGAGCATGCCGATTTCTTTAGCGGCAACTCTGGAAAGGTCTATAATTCTTCCCTGTACAAACGGTCCTCTGTCTGTAATCTTTACAAGACAAGCATTTCCGTTTCTTAAGTTTGTTACTTTTACTACAGAACCAAACGGTAAAGACTTATGAGCGGCGGTAAATTGATTTTTATCGTAGATACTGCCATCAGCAGATGATCTTCCGTGAAAATCCCCTCCATACCAAGATGCCATTCCGGTTTCATTAAATCCCGCAGATTCCACATAGTTTTCAACGAGATTTTTAAAAAGTTCATAATCCTTAATAAGTTCTGAGGCGCCTAATGCTTTTCTTACGCTGTTTGCCCATAAAAAAGCAAGTTCATTGGCGTTTATTCCCTGCGATTTTGCGCTTTTTGCGTCGGCTGTAAATAAAATTTTGTCTTCATGTTTAATTACAGCGATTCCTTTTTCAAAATCGGGGAATATTTTTTGTGGATTTTGACCTTGTTCTAAAAAGGCTCTAAGCGTTTTTACAAAGATTGCCGCTCTTTCTCTGGGAGTTAAGCCGCCTGCAATCTGGTCAAGCGTAATTATTTCCTGTCTGTTGATGTACACTGTTGCGGGTATTGATTTGCCATGATCCATTTCATGGAGTTTATAATAAACTATTTCAGTTTCCTGCTGAAGATCATTTTCTGTAACAGCCAGTATTTGTTTTTCTTCAGCAACACTTTTTTGCGCAAAAGCAGAGTAGCTGGTCCAAAAGAGACAGGTAATCAGAAAAACGCTAATAAAACCTGTAAATCTTTTTAAATTCATAAATTTTCCTCAAATTTCGCCCTAAATATTTTTTTACTCACTAAAAGTTATTAAAGCCGCTGATAAAAAACTGTCAAGTCAACAAAACGAAAACTATACAAATGCATTAACCGAAATGACTGATATAAGCGGCGTTAAGATTAATCTTCCAGCCTTACCCGTTTCTTAAAGAATTATTAACTACTGCCAGTAAATTAGGGTCTTTTATTCTTGACAAAAGCAAATCCCTGTCAATTTCTCCAGCCTGACCCATTTTAGAGAGGGTTGTTATGACTTCACATATAACCACTTCGTCTTCCCCTTGTTTGAGAGCTGTTTTTATAAGATAAGGCGCGCTTTCTTCTGCTTCGAGTTCATTTAAAACCGCAATTGCCGCAAGTTTTCTTTTTATATCCGCTGACTCAAGTTCTTTTAAGAGCCTTTGGAACTGGGTTTTCCAGAACTCCTCATTTTCAAAAAGTAACAGATGATATATTTCATCGAGCTCCGCAAGGATGTCATGTTCTTCATCGTAGGTATATTGGGTGTTATTTATAAACAAACCGAATTTTTGCTTGGATTTAAGCAGAATTTGGGCATATCTGCCTATCAAGTTATTTGTATGACCTGGTGATTTAGTTAAGTATATCAGTTTTTCAAGACATTCAAATATCTTAAAATCAAGTATAACGCACAGGGGCCATATTTCAGGAATTCCTGAAAGAATATTATCCAGGGCTTCGAGAGCAAGCGACTGTGTTTTTTCGTTTTCTTCATCAAATAACTCATATATATCAATTAAAGTTGCGATTTCACCGGCGATTAATTCTGCCATTCCTGAATTTTCCATTGATTCAAGAATAGGAACAGCCGCTTCTTTTTTCCCGAATTTCGCAAGAAATTGGGCGGCTTCAATTCTTTCCCATTCGTCATCAGAGTTTAACTGATTTATATAATAATTATAAGATTCTTCGTGATTTAAAATCCCCAAAGCTTCCGCCGCATTGCTTTTAAGTTCCTGATAGAAGCTTTTTGATATATTAAACAGGGTATCAATTGCTTTTGGATAATTTACAAGACAAAAATACCGTGTAGCATAGATTTTTTCTTCAAGAGCGCCCTTTTCTAAAATCGTCAACATTTTTTCGTTCAAATTTTCGTCGGCATTTCTGCTGAGTCCTTCTGCCAGATATTCATCCCAGTCCCCTTCGTGAAACTTAAAAAGCTCAATAACTTTATCGGTATTTTCTTTTGTAATTTCATTTGCGAGGGCTTTTCCCGCTTTATGTTTTATATAACTGAATACATAGTCGGAATTTTCGAGAAGGCATTTCCAGGCATCAATATCAGGGGTATTTATAATTTTTTTCGCCGCTTCCTGTGTTTTTTGTTTATTTTTTCCCAACAACTCAGAAACGGTTTGATTTTCCAGCTTCATATATAAAATCTCCGTAATTTTGTTTTTTTTAAATTATATAATAAAAGTCATTAATATGTTTACATTTAATGAGTTTCCCCCATTATCCGCAAGAAATTCATGTTAATTGCTTTTGTCGTTTAGCATAAATATCATCGCATAAACGCAGTTTATTTTTGAGTTTATGGACGGCCTCTAAATACATTATTTCCCTCTAATTTTAATAATTTCTGTTTAAGCTTAAGTCCGCCGGCATAACCGGTTAGCCCTCCATTTTGAGCGATAACCCTGTGGCAAGGGATAATTACAGGTATCGGATTTTTATTGCATGCCATGCCGACTGCCCTGTTTGCGTTTGAATTATTAATCGCCGCTGATATTTCTTTATACGTTACAGTCTTGCCATACGGGATTTTCAGCAATTCAGCCCAAACTTTTTGTTGAAAATCCGAGCCTTCAAGCGCAATTTCTAAATTAAATTTCTGCAATTCACCGGCAAAATATGCCTTTAATTGTTCAGTTAAAAGATTATAGCGTTTTTTTTCGGCTTTAATATCAATTGGACTGAAAGAAATTCTTTTTAATCCCTTTTCATCCCAAACAATAAATAAATTAACTGTTTTATTTTCAAAAACATCATAAAACATTAGCTTTTACTTAATTACAATGTTAATAAGCCTGTTAGGGACCACTATAATCTTTACAATTTCCTTTCCTTCCGTATAACCCTGTATTTTTTCCAGGCTTAAAGCGGCAGTTTCAATAGCTTCCCTTGAAACATCCAGAGCCATGTCTATAGTATCCCTTAATTTCCCGTTAACCTGAACAGCAATAGTTAGATTTTCAGACTTAGTAAGCTTTTCATCATATTTAGGGAATGCTTTTTCGTGTATTGAAAACTCTCCGCCGAATTCGCTCCAGATTTCTTCTGATAAATGAGGAGTTATAGGTGCCATAAGTCTTACAAGAGTAAATATAGCCTGACTTAATACAGCTTTATCATCGCCGGAATAGTCTTTTTTGTCTTTTATATAATCATAAAGACTATTTACAAACTCGCGACACTTGCTTATTGCTGTGTTAAACTGGAACTCTGCGCTTATATCAGATGAAATTCCCTTGATCGTCTTATGTGTTTCCCTTGTAAGATCACGGTTTTCTTTAGACAGGACGTCTATATTTAGTTCAGGATAGTTGAAAACAAGGTTTTCACGACAGTTATAAATAAGCCTCCAGACTCTGTTCAAGAATTTATAACAGCCTTCCGCTCCTGCGTCAGTCCAGTCAAAATCTCTTTCCGGCGGAGAATCGCTCAATATAAATAGTCTTGCGGTATCAGCCCCGAAATTTTCAAAAATTTCATCTGGATCAACGGTATTGCCTTTGGATTTACTCATTTTTGATCCGTCTTTTAAAACCATACCCTGCGTTAACAGGTTTTCAAACGGCTCGTCAAAGTTTATAAGTCCTCTATCCCGCAAGAATTTTACGAAAAATCTTGAATATAAAAGATGTAAAATGGCATGCTCAATTCCGCCGACATATTGGTTAACGTTCATCCATTGGTTTACCAGCTCTGAATCAAAGACTTTTTCGCTGTTTTTGGGGTCAATATATCTGAGATAATACCAACTGCTGCAAATAAAGGTATCCATGGTGTCTGTTTCACGCTTTGCAGGAGCGTCACAAACAGGACAGTCGACATTTACAAACGCATTAGACGTTGCAATAGGCGATTTACCCTGAATTTTAAAATCAACATCTTTTGGAAGCAATACAGGCAGATTTTTATCGGGAACAATTCCGCATTTTTCGCAATAAATCATTGGAATTGGAGCTCCCCAATAACGTTGCCTGCTTATTAACCAATCACGCAGTCTGAATTGTGTCTGGCTATATCCTACATTATTAGCTTCAGCCCATTCGGCAATTTTTTTCTTTGCGGTTTCATTGTCTAAACCGTCGAATTCGCCTGAATTAATCATTGTTCCGGCTTCTGTGTACGCCTCTGGCAAGGCTGTATCGGTTTTTTTATCAACAGGTTTAATTACTTCAATAACTGGAAGATTAAATTTTTTCGCAAACCCAAAATCTCTTGCGTCATGGGCAGGAACACCCATTACTGCTCCTGTTCCATATTCAACAAGGACATAATCGCCTGTCCATACTGGAACTTTTTGTCCGTTAAAAGGGTTAATCACATGCGCGCCCAAAGGAACTCCTGTTTTCGGTCTTTCTGTTGAAGTTCGTTCTATTTCAGTAAGTTTTTTTGCGTTTTCTATATATTCATAAACTTTTTCTCTATTTTCATCAGTGATTAGTTTTTCTATTTCCGGATATTCAGGAGATATTGCCATAAAAGTTACGCCAAATACTGTGTCTGGTCTTGTTGTATAAACAGGAATTTCCATTCCTTTTCTTTCTGCGACTTTAAAATTTAAAATTGTCCCTGAAGATTTGCCGATCCAGTTTTTTTGCATAAGCTTAACCTTTTCGGGCCAGCCTTTTAGCTTATCTAAATCCTGCAAAAGCTCTTCTGCGTAGTCAGTGATTTTTAAAAACCATTGTGAAAGTTTTTTCTTTGTAACTTCTTCATCGCAACGCCAGCACTTTCCGTCTATTACCTGTTCATTTGCAAGAACTGTAGCGCATTTTTCGCACCAATTAACGGGGGATTCCTTTTTATATGCCAATCCTGCTTTATAAAACTCTAAAAATAACCATTGTGTCCATTTATAATAGTCTTCTTTACAGGTCGCAATTTCTCTGTCCCAGTCATACGCCAACCCAAGCTGTTTAAGCTGAGCTCTCATGTAATCTATATTGGCAAAAGTCCATTCAGCGGGATTTTTTCCCGACTGAATAGCGGCGTTTTCCGCAGGAAGTCCGAAGCTATCCCATCCCATCGGATGTAAAACATTGTATCCGGTCATTTTTTTAAAACGAGCAATAACATCTGTAATTGTATAATTTCTCACATGCCCCATATGAAGTCTGCCTGAGGGGTATGGAAACATTGAAAGAGCGTAATACTTAGGTTTATCTGATTCATCGGGAGTTTTATAAGTTTGTTTTTCTTCCCAGATTTTTTGCCATTTTTTTTCTATTTCCTGCGGGGCATAATGTTCTTTCAATTTATTTTATCCTTTTAAAATTAACTTAAATTATAGTATATTTTTTAATTATATAAAAAAATCAGTTTAAACAATATTAAAAAATCGGTAAATAAAAAAAGACAGTTTTTGTAAATCTTTAATTTGCGGGAGTTTTAACTCATTTATACAGCAAAGCCGCAACTCCCGCAACCCCCTTACTCAGTCCATATGACTAAGCAGACTGTAAATATTAGCTTTTTAAGCAATTAACGAAAACTTATTTAGATTGACATAGTATAAAATACTTGGCTAAGTTAAAAAATTAATTTACAATAAATATAATAAGTTCAAAAGAGTTTTAAAGAAATGACGAAAAAAACCGGTGAATTTAAAGTTAAATTTAGAGGAGTAAGAGGTAGTTATCCTGTCTGCGCAAGTAATCAGGTAAAATACGGAGGAAACACTTCCTGCGTAGAAGTGTCCATAAACGGCAGATTAATTGTTATAGACGGCGGAACAGGCATTATAAATCTTGGCGGCGATCTTGTTCGGGACTATATAGCAAGCGGCGCAAGCTCTGAAAGTAGAAAACCCATTGAAGCGGTGCTTTTGTTCAGTCATTCCCATCTTGATCATATTCAGGGATTCCCGTTTTTTAAACCGGCATACATAAAAAACAGCAATATTTATATGTATGGATTCAGACCAAGAAACAAAGATTTTGAACAGGTGCTTGCAGAAACAATTTTTGACCCGATTTTTCCTATAGAACTTAAGGAAATGTCAGCAAATATTTTTATAAATAACCTTCTGGAAACTCATGCCTTAATCATTTATCCCGATAAAGCGGAGCCGGAAAAAGTTAAACTGAATGATGAATGTGAAATACAAATCCCTGAAGACGCTATTCTGATAAAATGCTCAAAAAGCTATGCGCATCCGAAAGATGGGGTTTTAAATTTTAGAATAAGCTGTAACGGTAAGTCCATGGTCTATGCAAGCGATAAAGAAAGCTATATTGGCGGCGATAGCAAGTTTACAACTTTTGCCAGAAACGCTGATTTATTAATACATGACGCTCAATATACAATGGAAGACTATGTTTCCCCGATTATTCCGAAGCAGGGTTACGGGCACAGCACTCCTGATATGGCGATAGAAGCGGCAAAACTTGCTAATGTTAAGCAACTGATTCTTTTTCATCTTGATCCAAATTATAACGATGATTTTCTGGATAAAATGGAAAAGAAAGCAAAAGGGCTGTTTAATAACTTATTAATGGCATACGAAGGTCTTGAAGTTGATTTAATGCAAACAGCCAATCGTTAAATTAAAAAATGGTTTTAATTTTTAAATTTTTAATTATTTTATCAATTTTTGTTTTTTGTCAGGGAAGTTTTTTTGTTATTGACCCTTCCAAAAACGCTGTGTGGCATAATGAACAGGGATTGTTTTTTTTGGAATTAAAATACTATGGAGCGGCAATAAATGAATTCCGGCTTGCGATAATGCTTAATCCGGAATCAGAAGCTTCGGCGACTTTTTATAATAATCTTGGCAAAGCTTATTATAAAATCGGCGATTATGACCATGCTGAGGCAAGTTTTCAAAAAGCTGCGCAGCTTAAGCCTTACTATATTGAATATTGCGAAAATCTTATTATGGTTTGCAAAGAAAAGAACACTTTATATATATTAGCCAAAAAGTATGAACAGCTTATAAAAAACAATGGCAATAACTTACAGGCTCTTCTTATGCTGGGGCTTATAAACAAAAAATATGGCAATAATAAATATGCGCTGGATTTTTTCAGGAAATTTATATTTCTTGCGCCGGATTTAAGAATTTCCGGCGAAGTTAAAACCTTTATAAAAGAGTTAGAAAAATAAAAAATTATTGTTGTGTTAAGTTAATTTTGTAGAATAGAAAATAATATATAGACCGATAATATTTTTTATGTAAAAAACCAAGAAAAAACAAAAAGTGAGCATTTGAATACAAGGGGGTTCGGGGGCTTGCCCCTGACAGTCTTGTCCCCTTGGGGTTCAGTTTTTCTTTTCTTTGCTTCGTTTCTTTTCTTTTTGCGTTCAAAAAGAAAAGAAATGAAGAAACGGCAAGCATTGCATACTGGAAAGATGCTGAAACAAGTTCAGCATGACGATTTTCACGTTTATTAAAAAATTACATAAAAAATATTATCGGTATAGAAAGCTATACCAATCAAAATAAGTTTTCGTTAATTTGTTAAAATTAAGGCTTTACAAAAATCATCTTTTTCATTTGCCGTTTAATGACTGATATTAGAAGCTGTTGCGTTAAAACCTTAAAGGCAGGCTCTTACTTATCTTCTTTTTTAAAAGCTATTGAAGGAAATTCCAGCGGAAAAATTTTTTGAAATTTAAATTTGCTTTTTTCTTTAATTTCATCATCAGATTTTTCTTTGACAGACTCAGAAAGCCCATATAAAAACTCTAATTCTGATTTTAGCTGATCCAGGCTGGAAATAATTGTTAAAGTTCCTCCCTGCGCTATAGATATATTTCCGGTTTCTTCGGAAACTACAAGGCAAGTTGCGTCTGAAATTTCTGACATTCCAATAGCCGCTCTATGTCTTGTGCCATATTGCCAGCTTAATTTTGGATTCTCAGTGAGCGGAAGCAAAACCCCTGAAGCATGTATCCTGTCTTGTTTTATAACAACAGCGCCGTCATGCAGAGGCGTATTAGGATGAAAAATAGTTAAAATTAACTCCGCGCTTATAACTGAATTTAGTTTTGTTCCCACTTCCAAAACATTTTCCATTTCGCTGGAATTGTAAAAGACAATTAATGCGCCGGTATGAGATTTACTCAGATGTTTAACGGCATCTATAATTTCATCTATAATTGTATTTATATCATATTCACTGTCAGCATTGATAATATGTTTATTTAAAAACCCTTTTTGCCCTAAATAACCAAGAATCCGCCTTAATTCCGGCTGGAAAATAACAACCAACGAGAATATAACGATATTAACAACACTTTCAAGAACTTTGCTGATAATTTGCAAATTAAAGACCTTGCTCATAATAAGAGCTAAAATAAGCGTCAAAATGCCTTTAAGCAATTGTTCAGCGTGACTTCCTGCAATAAATTTATAAATTCTATAAACAATAAAGCCTAAAATGAAAATTTCCAGAATATTAATTGGTCGCATTTGTACATTAAAGGACAATAACGAGCCTGTTAAGTCCAAAAAAGACTGGAATATTTGCGGTAATTGTTCGAACATTTACGACCAGCCTCTTCTTAAATGTAAAAACAGTTACAGGATTTTAAAAAAGACTTAATCTTAATGATTATTGCAACTGCATCCGCTTTTAGCAAGCCTCTCCGGTATTAAATCATAAGATATTAAATCCTGATAACTTTCTCTTTTTATTATAACATCAGACTGACCTTTGTGTACAATAATTGCTGCGGGTTTTCCTACTCTATTGTATTGGCTTGCCATTGAGTAATTATAAGCCCCTGTTGCGGGAATGCATATTATATCTCCAGGATTTATATTTGGCAAATTAATGTCCTTTATTAAAATATCACCTGATTCACAGTATCTTCCGGCGATGGTTACAACTTCTTCGGGATTACTGTTCGCTTTATTTGCCACGATAGCTGTATATTTTGCCTGATACATAGACGGTCTGGGATTGTCAGCCATTCCTCCGTCAACCGCAATATATTTTCTGCCGTCTGTAACCTGTTTATAACTTCCCGCTGTATACAAAGTAACGCCTGAATTGCATATAATGCTTCTGCCCGGCTCTATTATCAGTTTTATTCCATTTAAATTGTTTTTATTTAGATTTTCTTTAAAAGCGTCTGTTATTATTGCGCCCATGTCATATACAGAAAGCGGGTCTTCATCTTCGGTGTGTTTTACGCCGATACCGCCGCCTATATTCATTTCAGCGAGCGCTATTTCAAATTTTTCCCGAATTTTTACAAATTGTTCAAAAATAATTTTTATAAGATCAACATAAACGTCTTTTTCAAAAATTTGTGAACCAATATGAGCATGCAATCCTTTTAATTCAAGGTTTTCGTAATTATTTTTTATTTTTAAAACAGCTTCATCAAGCTGGGCAAGGTCAAATCCGAATTTACTGTCAATATGTCCTGTTTTAATGTATTCATGCGTATGACATTCTATGCCAGGGGTTATTCTGAGGAGAATATCAACTTTTTTCTCGTGATTTTTAGCTATTTCATTAAGCAATTCGAGCTCATAAAAATTATCAACGGTAATTCTGCCCATTCCGCAATAAAGAGCAAGTTTAAGTTCATCTATAGTTTTATTATTTCCGTTAAAATAACATTTTTGCATTGGAAATCCTGAATTTATGGCTGTATAGATTTCCCCGCCGGAAACCACATCAAGACCCAAGCCTTCATCCTTCATTATTTTGCAAACAGCTCTTGTCATAAACGCTTTTGAGGCGTATAAAACAGAAACATCGGCATAAGAAGAAAAAGCTTCTTTATATTGCCTGCAACAGGTTCTTATTCCTTCTTCATCATATACATAAAGCGGGGACGCATATTTTTTCACCAATTCGACAGTATCGCATCCACCTATTTCAAGGTGATTTTTATCGTTAATTTTTGCCGTAAGCGGCAGTATTGACTGATTTACAGTGGTTTGCATTATTAATCCTTTCAGATTTTTCAAAATATTATTATTTAATGATATTGTAAACGCATTTAATGCCAACTTGCAATCAAATAAATAATCCTTGATTAAAAGCGAATTGATATTTAAAGAGATAATAAAAATTGCCATACCCGCTCTTTTCAAATATATTATATTAAACTGTATTTTATAAAAAAAGCTCTGTTCTTTATATTATGGAAAATTTTTTTAATAAAGATTATTTAAAAAAAAAGATTCAGAAATCCGTTGAAAATTCTGAATCGGAGCTTCTTTTGGAAGAGAAAATTAATATTGTTTTTGATCAAAATTATTACGACGAAACTCTGAAAAATTACCTTAAAATCCTCGAATCAGAACCTGATAACATTGAAGTTATCGTCAATACCGGCTGTATTTCGTTTTTAAAAGGCGAAGAAGAAAAAGCGGAACAATATTTTCATAAAGCGAAAAAATTGGACCCTGACAATTATCTTGTGTATTTGAATATTGCAAATTTGTATTTTGAAAAAACCAAATATGAAAAAGCAATTTTATATTTAAAAAAAGCTTTAGACCTTTCGCCGAATAATCCTGAAATTTATGCGTTATTAGGAGCGGCTTTTTATGAAATTAAAAAACATGAAGAAGCTTTAAAATATTATAATAAAGCGATAAAACTTAACCCGCAAAAACAGGAATATATTATTAATCTGGCAAATATTTATCAGGAAACAGAAGATTATCAAAATGCCGCTGTTTTATATGAAAAAAGCGTTGCGCTGGACAAAAAAGATTATAAATCATTAATTTGTCTGGGCAATGCGTATTCAGAACTAAATAAATTTGAAAAAGCGTTTGATTGTTTTGAAAAAGCGATCGCCTTAAAACCCGATTATTATAAAGTTTATTTATGTTATGGAATTTCAAAATCAAACTATGGCAAGCCTGATGAGGCTGTGGAAAAATATAAAAAAGCGCTGTCATTAAACCTCGGCGATGAAAAAATTTATATTATTCTGGCTAATACACTTGTTGAAAAAAACTCTTATGATGAAGCTATAGAGTATTATAAAAAAGCGATTGAACTTAATAATAAAAATATCACAGCGCATATTGCCCTTGGGAACACGCTTATTTTAAAGGGAAATATTAAAGAATCCATATATTATTACCGCATTGCAACGTTTTTGGAACCGGCAAATATAAAAATCAGACATATTTATGAGGAAGCTTTAGAAGAATATGCTTCCAGTACAATTAAAAAAATTACTGAGGAGGATGATAAATGAGATCGTACAAAAGTTATAGAACTTATGTTTCTTATATAACCATGCAGGATAAAATATTTAGCTGTTTATCATGTTTAACTTACGGGCTAACAGGATTTCTATGGATTATTATTTCTCATCTTCGAGGACAAAGCCTTTCTTCGTTTGCGAGATTCCATGTTTTTCAGTCTATATTTGTGTTTATAGCAATTTATGTTGTCGGGCTAATTTTAAATATTCTTTTAGGCATTGTTCAAATAATGCCTTTTATCGGCGCTTTTATTATAAACATCGTTTATTTTTTAAAAGGCTATCCTTTAATTTTCGGACTTTCAGCGATTCCGCTGTTAATTCAGGGGCTTTCCATCTACATGGCTGTTTCTGCGTTTTTAGGCAAATACGCAGAAATTCCCGGCGTTTCTGAAACTGTGCGCAAAATGTAATACTTTAATGCCAACTTGCAATTCATATTGTCATTGCGAGCGTGGCAGTCTATCCGGCTAACAATGCATTTTGTCCAAAAAGGTTATACCAATTCGCATTCAATCGAGTATTATTTATTTGATGTATTTTTCGGCGGCAGAGCCGCCGAAAAATACATCAAATTTTCACTCCCTCCCCTAGAGGGGAGGGTTGGGGAGGGGTGATTTAATACTACATTGATTGCAACTTGGTATTAGATTGCCTATTTTTTTAATGATTGATAAAGCTTTTCAATAGCATCATCAAGACATGAAACTTCTGAAGCTCCTGCTTGCGCAAAATTTAAACGACCGCCGCCTTTTCCGCCGCATTTTTGGGCGACTTCATTCACAAGCTGACCGGCATTATATCCCTTTTGAACAAAATCATCTGAAACCTTGCATATAATAGAAATTTTTTCGTCCGCCACAGAAGCAACCAGAACAATACCGTTTCCCAGCTTGTCAGCGGTCTTTTCAACCATCTCTTTTAAAGCTTTTGGAGCTATTCCGTCTGCTCTTGCAATTAGAAGTTTCCCTCCTTCAATATTTTCAGCTTGTTCAAATAATGAACCCGCTTTGTTTCCGGCGATTTCAGCTTCAAGAGTTTCAATTTTCTTTTGTTGGATGAAAATTTCTTCCTGTAATTTTTCAATCCTTGCAGGGGTTTGGGCTGGAGGTGTTTTCAGTTTTTTGCAAATTTGCTCCATCGTCTTTACATAGTCGTTTAGATGCTCAAAAGCCTTTTGTCCGCATACAAGCTCTATCCTGCGAGTGCCTGCGGCAATCGCTCCTTCTGAAACTATCTTGCAAAGACGGACTTCAGACGTGGATTTTGCATGTGTACCGCCGCAAAGCTCTTTGCTTATGTTATCTATTACCACCATTCTGACTTTATCGCCGTATTTTTCGCCGAATAAAGCTGTAGCCCCCAATTTTCTGGCTTCTTCAGGAGAGGTTTCAATTACTTCTCTTTTATAGTCTGCTTCTATCCAGTTATTAATTAAGGATTCGATTTTATCAAGCTCTTCTTGGGTAACAGCTCTGTCAAAACTAAAGTCAAAACGTGTTCTATCCGGTTCAACCTGTGAACCAGCCTGGGCAACACTATCTCCAAGAACTTTTCTTAACGCTGACTGCAATAAATGCGCGCTTGTATGATGCGCCATTATCTGTTTTCTTCTTTTTTCATCAACTTTTGCGTTGATTACATCCTCTTTTTTAGCTTCCCCTTCTGATATTTTAACTTTATGTATAAATAAATCATTAAATTTAATTGTGTTTAACACTTCAGCTTTAAATTTATGCCCTTCTATAAAGCCTGTATCGCCGACCTGACCGCCGGATTCCCCATAAAAAGGCGTTTTGTCAAGAATAATCTCTGCAAGATCGCCTTCTTCAAGAGATTCTGTTGTATGCCCGTCTTTAATTATTTCTTTTATCACGCAACCTAAAACTTTGGTTAATTCATAGCCAAGAAACTCTGTTACGCCGATTTTTTGCAGGATATCGTTATATACAAGGTCATCCGTGAGCTTTACCGCTACATGAGCCTGCCTTGCCCGCTCTTTTTGCTCTTTCATTTCTTTATTAAAGCCTTCTATATCGACTTTAAACCCTTTTTCCTGAGCCATTTCAACTGTCAATTCCAGCGGAAAACCAAAAGTATCATATAATTTAAAAGCATTTTCTCCGGAAATTATTTTTTCATGCTCTGTTTTAAATATAATTTCATCAAGAAGCTTTTCACCTCTGTCTAAGGTGTTATTAAATCTTTCTTCTTCACGTTTTATAGTGGAAATCACTTTTTCTCTGTTAGTTTTTAGCTCAGGATAAGTTTCTTTGTAATTTTCTATAATTGTATCAACGATTTTATATAAAAAAGGGAGCTCGATTCCAAGAAGTTTGCCATGCCTTAAAGCCCTTCTCATAATCATTCTTAAGACATAATTTCTGCCTTCATTGCCTGGAATTAATCCGTCAGAGATTAAAAAAGTTACGCAGCGGGCATGGTCTGTAATTATTCGCAAGCTAACATCATCTTTTTTGTTGTCTTTATATTTTTTGCCTGAAAGCAAAGTTACTTTTTCAAGAATCGGCAGGATTAAATCAGTTTCAAAAGTTGAAGATAAGCCGTTTACAACCATTGTAATTCTTTCAAGTCCCATTCCCGTGTCTACGTTTTTCTTTTCAAGCGGTGTAAAGTTTCCTTCTTCGTCTTTATTGAGTTCCATAAACACAAGATTCCATATTTCCACGAATCTGTCGCAATCACAGCCTTTATCTATGCCACAGTTGTCTGAGCATGCATATTTTTCGCCTAAATCAAAATGGATTTCGGAGCATGGACCGCAAGGACCTGTTGGACCAGGGGGTCCCCAGAAATTATCTTTCTTTCCTTTTCTTATAATTCTTTCTGCCGGAACGCCAACGTCTTCTTTCCAGATTTCAAAGGATTCATCGTCTGTTTCGTATATTGTAATCCAGAGCTTGTCTTTATCAAGTTTTAAATAATTGGTAACAAAGTCCCATGACCAGGGAATAATCTCTTTTTTAAAGTAATCGCCGAAGCTAAAATTGCCGAGCATTTCAAAAAATGTGTGGTGGCGGGGGGTTCTTCCCACGTTTTCTATGTCGGAATCCTTGCCTCCGGCTCTTGCGCATTTTTGGACAGTTACTGCTCTCGGGGGATTTGGCGGGGCTTCATAGCCCAGAAAAACCGGCACAAATTGAAGCATGCCAGCCGTTGTAAGCATAACCGTGGGGTTTTCAGGAATCAATCCCGAACTTTTCAAGTGTATATGGTTATGTTTATCTTTAAAAAACTCTATAAACTTATTTCTTATTTCTTTTCCCGTTAAAGCGGCAGTCTTATTCATCTAAAAAATCCCTTTTATTTACTCTTTAAGGTTATATTATAACTTAATCAGCCATACTCAACCAATAAACAATGTAAATTTAAAGGGATTTTTTAATATTTTATTTAATAATTATTTGGATTCGCTACCTTTAACCATTTGGAAGAAATCCATGGCATCCTGTACATTTATTTGCCCGTCTTTATTAAAATCAAAAATGCTGTTATCTGTAGGACTTTTAGCCTGCGCTTCGCCTTGAGGTTGCGCTTGTGCTTGACCGGCTTTTTCAGATTTGCCAGCCCCGTCAATTGCTCCGCCAAGTTGTGATCCCACTGCAGCTCCAGCAGGACCTCCTAAACAAAGTCCAGCGGCTCCACCAATTAATGATCCAATTCCCATAATTCTCTCTCCCTCTTTCTTAACTGTAATACCCTAAAACCTCTTTGTTATATTTTTATAAAAACAATCATTTTGAGTTAATTGTTACGTCTATATATTCCGTAAATATAAAAATTAATAATACTTAACATGTTTTTTTAATGGGTAACTGCTCAGGTGTCTATTCTGTCATTGCGAGCGATAGCGAAGCAATCTTCCAGCAAGCTATAAAAGCAATAAAAACATTTAATTTCGTTTAAAGTTTTTATACAAAAATTTTTTTATTGATGAATTTTAGCTAAAATTCATCAATGGAAGATTGCTTCGGAACAGGTTAACCGTTTATAATCCTGAATTTATGCCTCGCAATGACAGCTACATGCTTAGTGGCATTGAATTTCACGAAAAACACGATGATCCCTTTTTAAGATTGGTATAGAACAAAAAAAGCGTTTAAGTTAAACTTAAAAAAGAGGAGTAAAAGGATTTTAAATTATGCATAAAGATGACGTTATTGTAATGATTTTAGCCGGAGGTGAAGGGAAAAGACTTTACCCGCTTACTAAAGACAGAGCAAAGCCGGCAGTGCCTTTTGGCGGACGCTATAGAATTATTGATTTTGTAATGAATAATTTTATTAATTCAGGCTTTTATAAAATAAAAATTTTGACGCAGTTTAAATCAGATTCCCTTAATAAACACATTACCAGAACCTGGCCCGCTTCGCCGATTACGGGACATTATATTGACCTTGTCCCTGCCCAGATGAGAACAGGCGCAGAGTGGTACAAGGGCACGGCAGACGCAATTTATCAAAATAAAAACCTGATTATGGACGAAGATCCTAAATATGTATGCGTTTTTGGCGGCGATCATATTTATAAAATGGAAGTTAACCATATGTTGAAATATCACCGTAAAAGAGGCGCTGATCTTACTATTTCAGCAATTCCCGTGCCGGTGGAACAAGCTCATGAATTTGGCGTAATGGTGATAAACGAAGACTGGAAGCTTATAGGTTTTCAGGAAAAACCAAAACAAAATCCCGCAACGATTCCCGGACAACCTGATAAAGTCCTCGCTTCCATGGGAAATTATATTTTTAATAAAGATATTTTACTCGAAGAAATTATGGCTGACGCCAATAATGAAAATTCAGGGCATGACTTTGGAAATGACATAATTCCTCAAATGGTTAACAGGCTTAATGTTAATGTTTATGACTTCAGCAGGAATTTTACAAAGGGAATGACCCAGCCGGAATTGGGCTATTGGAAAGATGTAGGATCAATAGACGCTTATTGGCAGGCGAATATGGATTTATTAGCTCCGCTTCCCGAATTTGATCTGTATAATCAGGATTGGCCCATTAGAACAGAAACCCGTAATTTGCCTCCGGCAAAATTTATCTGGAGGGAATCAGAGCGTACCGGCATGGCTACCAATTCGCTGGTTTCAGAAGGCTGTGTTATAAGCGGCGGACAAATTGACAGATGCGTTCTTTCTTTTGGCGTTAGAATAAACAGTTTTTCTCAAGTTGAAGAATCTATAATTTTTGAAAATGTAAATGTGGGAAGATACGCAAAAATAAAAAAATCTATAATTGATAAAGGCGTTTTTATTCCCCCATATTCTGAAATCGGTTATAATAAAGAAGAAGATAAAGTTAGAGGTTTTTATGTAACTGAGTCAGGAATTACAATAGTGCCTAAAGGAGCAATTTTATGATAGACAAAAAAAAAGTTATTTCATTAATAATAGCCGGAGCATCAGCTTTATTGATAATGTTTGCTTTCAAATTTGCGACGTTTGCTGTTGCGCCGAAAAAAAACCCTATGCCTTCGGATTATAATACCGGCATTTCCTGGGAAGAAGCCGAAAAAATTAATAAGCCTATAGCCGTACTTTTTTATGTAGACTGGTGTAATTATTGCAGAAAATTCGCGCCGGTTTTTGATGATTATAGAAAAAAATACAGTTCGGAATACAACTTTGTTATTGTTAAATCAGACGCGCCGGAAAATGAAAAAATAGTTAAACAATACTATATTCCAGGTTATCCTACAGTGTATTTAGTAGAAAAAAAGAAAAATAGAAAGAATATAATTGATCCGCAAAAATATTTTAATAACGAGGAATTTACTCAAGAATTAAAAGATTTTTTGAAATAAGCTGATATTTACAACTTGCGTAGGCTGAATAATGGTATTGCGGGTGTTTTGCTTTCGGCAAAACACCCGCAAATTAAGGATTTATAAAAAGTATATTTTTATTTCCCTATACCAAGTTACTCTTTAAAAAGATTCAAAAAATCTTGAATTTAATCCACCCTGTCCTATTTTAAATTTTATAGACCTCATACACCCGGGACACCTTCCTACATAGGCTGTGCCTTCTTTGTTTATATAAATTCTGTTGTAAACATTACAACAGCTAAAATGAACACTTATAAATTTTCTTTTTTCCATAAAAAAATTATCCTGAACGACAAAATTAATTATACCAATTATTGAAATAAAAAAGAAATCGTTATACCAATACAAATAAGTTTTCGTTAATTTGTTAAAAAACTGATACCTACAGCCCGTGCCGCCCTGCGGGCGGCACGGGCTGGGTAAGGGTAGAGCGGGTATTTTGGCAAAGCCAAAATACCCGCTAATTAAACAGGGCAATTCAATTCTAAAAAACAAAAAAAATTACAAAAACCATTTTTTTTATTTCCTGATTTTTTCAATGATTGGTATATAACAATTTTTTTTCAGAACAATATATCTCATAATGATAGATGATGTAATGCGAAATTTTAAAAGTTAATATAAAAATGTACTCCTTAGAAGACGACGATACACATATCCCTATTTAGCTATGCATTCCTGATTGGAGCATAGCTTTTTTATTTGCTTTATAATCCAACCGTCCAATCATCAATTACTTCCACGTCAATAACAAATCCGCCGCAATTTGTTGCATCCCCCCAGTCAGGCATATCTGACCCGACAGCGGTCCAGTCAGTTATATCAACGCCTAAAGTATTCCATTTCGCGGCAATATTAATATTTTCTCCATAAACAGCCCAGTTATTTATTTCATCACTTTGAAAATTCCACTGTCCCAAGAAAGCGCCAAAAGAAACCGCCTGATCCGTGGGCCAATTTGTTATATTGCTTGCTCCCTGATCAACTTCAAGCTTCATTACAACTACATCATACTGTCCTCCATTGGGATCGCTTTTTTCTTTTCCTGTAATATAAAGATGACTTCCTGAAAGAACCATCGAATATGCGGCTTCATAACTAAATCCGCCGTATTGATTTTTCCATACAACATATCCATCATCTACTGTATCTATAATGTTATCAGGTCCGTCACTATCCAGTCGCATTACAAAAATATCTATGCTTCCACCGTCAAAATCACTATATTCCTGTCCGCTTAAATAAATATCATTGCCGGATACAACAATTGAATAACCAATATCTTCTTGACTAAATCCTCCAAATTGTTTTTTCCAAAGAGTATTTCCATTTATATCAAGTTTCATAACAAATATATCATCTTCTTCTGAACCAGGACTTGAACTTTCTTCTTCTCCAACCACATATATGTTTCCGCCAGATACCGCAAGTCCGTAAGCTTTCTCTTCATACGGTCCGCCCCATTGTTTTATCCAGACTTTACTTCCGTCAATTTCATTCAGTTTCATAACAACAATATCACGATTACCCGGAGGGCTATTATCACTTGCTTCATCTGCGGCAACATATATAAACCCGTCGCCCGGAACAACTATTGATTTATCATAACTGCGATTATAAATATCATCCTCTGGCTCATTGCCAGCGCTGCCATATTGCATTGCCCAGGTAATATTGCCTGTTGCTTCCTCAAGTTTCATCACAAATAAATCCTGTCCGCCTCCACAACTGGCACTTTTTTCAGCTCCAAAAACATAAAGGGAAGCTCCGTTTTTTGTTATGGAAAAACCTACATCATCATTATTTCCGCCGTATTCTTTTGCCCATTGTATAGTTCCGGCGCTGTTTAATTTCATTACAACGACCTGATCTCCTTTCCCTCCGGTTTGTTTCGAACCGGTAACATATATATTGCCGCCGTCTACAGTTAAGGAATATCCGATTTCATGTTTTGCATCATCTCCTTTTCCATATTGTTTTTTCCATAAAACTTGTCCGTCATCAGTATTTCCCGCAATTCCATCAGGACCAAGCTCATATATTTTCATTACAAAAATATCCCGACTTGCTCCGGTGGCATCAGCATTATCAGATTTTTCTTCTCCGGTTACATATATATATCCATCTCCGGGCACAGAGATTGATCTTCCAAAATCATCTTTATTTCCGCCGTATTGATGTTTCCATTCAACAAACGGTATAGCAGGCGGAGGCGTTGAAGTTGATGAGATAGGGCTCCAGTCAATTTCTTCCGCATTTGCTCCCGGTTCTGTTCCGATTGTAACGCCTTCAAGACTCCAGCCGGCGCCGTCTGTAATATTGTTTCCAACCGCTGTCCATCCGCCGCCTATTGCCGCATCAACAGTCCAGCCATTTGCGCCGTCTGTAATCGGATTCGCAGAAACAGTCCAGCCGGCAAGTTCATATCCATTCACGCTCCAGCCGTTTATAGCTTCTGTAGTAATTGTAGTTCCTTCAAGTGTCCAATCGTCAATATCTCGATTATCTCCAAGAGTTGTAGGTTGAGAGGCTTGCAAGCTTAACAGCAAAACATCTGTAGCTCCGCCATCAGCGTCAGACCGTTCTTCGCCGACAATATGAATATATCCCTCTGATACAACCAGAGCATGTCCTGCTTCATCTGCGGATCCGCCATGTTGTTGTTTCCAAATAACTGCTCCATTTGTTTTTGAAAGTTTCATAACAAATAAATCTTTTTCTCCCAATCCGTCAAAATTGGCTCCTGCTTCAGGATCGCTTTCTTCTTCGCCTGTTACATAAATAAATCCTTCCGCAACTTTAATTGAATATCCTTTATCATCTTCAAGTCCGCCGTATTGATTTTTCCAGACAACATTACCGTTTGTATCCAGTTTCATCACAACAATATCAGATTTTCCACCGTCAAAATCGCTCATTTCATAGCCGGTTACATAAAGATATCCTTCTGAAACCGTTATTGACTGACCTCTGTCTGTATTGCCTCCGCCATATTGTTTTTTCCACATTACATTACCGGAAATGTCCAGTTTCATTACAACAATATCTGATATGCCGCCGTAAGAATCGCTCATTTCATAACCGGTTACATAAAGCGAATTATCAGAAAATGCTATTGAATGTCCAACATCTCTATCAGCTCCGCCGTATTGCTTTTTCCAAACCATATTTCCCGCAGAATCAAGTTCCATAACAAAAATATCTTCATTCCCGCCGTCAATATCGCTGCTTTCGCTTCCTGTAATATAAACATGTCCTGTTACATTCGATATTGCAATTGAATATCCTCTTTCATTTTGCGCTCCGCCAAATTGTTTATACCAAATGACATTTCCGTCATGATCAAGTTTTATTACGGGAACATCATAGCCGCCCCCAGCAGAGGCGCTTGCTTCATGCCCCGTAACATAAATATTTGATCCTAAAACTGCTATAGCAAAAGCTTTTTCATCTTTAGAGCCGCCAAATTGTTTTTTCCAAAGAATTTCACCGGTATTTTTTACAACTTTCATTACGAATATATCAGAACCGCCGCCGTCAGCATCGCTGCTTTCCTCTCCCGCTATGAATAAATAATTTCCTGATACAGCTATTGATCTTCCTGCTTCATAACCGATTCCGCCATATTCATATATACGCTCATAAGCTCCGGGACTTGCGGGTAATACCGGATAAATGCCGTCCATCCAGAATTTTTTACAAGCCTGATACTGAGCATCGGTAATATGGCTAAACCTGTCGCCCTGCCAATGTACCCATTGATAAGGACTTGCGGCATTAGAGCATGCCCAGCAGCCCCATTGATCTTTTGTTAAATCATAAACGATTCCAGGGCTGGGAAATGAAACTGAAGTAAGCGCATTAGAGCAAACTGTATTCACGTTATCAGGACTGTTGGGAATATTAATATACCCGGGATAAACTTCGCTGACCCAGAAAAGGTTACAAGGCTCTCCTCCCAGTATATATAACGGATTAGTCGCATCATAGGCGACTTCTTTAAAATCTTCAGTCGGGTTTGTGCATAACCAGCAATGACCTGCTGTTGGAGGCGTTGCAGGCAAAGCGTTATTACATGCCAAAGGCGTATGCATTGAGCTTGCCGGACAATGATTGCCCGCCCAGTAATCGTTGCATTTAGAAGAGTCATTCTCTTTTAACCATGTTCCGCTGTGGCATAACCAGCATGTTCCATTTCCGTAAGGATTAGGACCTCTTGCCGGAGGCACATTTTTGCATCCGCAGTATGGGTAATCATTATTTTCCGGTACATAAGCAGGACAAGAACCGTTTACGTCTATCCACATATCTTCACATTTAGTTATATCTGTTGAATTTATCCACTGTGTCCCATCACATAACCAGCACATATCTGTTTTAGTGGTTTTTTCATGATAAATTCCGTATACAGGAGGAACTCCTATACACCCGCAGGTGGTTTCATAAGCGATATCACTGCTTTTGCATTCAAAAGGAGCATTCCAAAAATCACTGCATTCTATTCCGGTATCTTTTCTTTTCTGCCAATACCCGGGAAAGGATCCGCTGTTTGTGCAAACATAACAGCGACCACCTTGTATTCCGTTAAAAGGAGGGCTATGCGGCATACATTGAGAACTGCATGTTCCTGAAAGATCGCCATACCAGTATGAACTGCACGTCCCCGCATTTGTTTCCCAGAACCAAAAGCCGCTTCCAGTATCACATTTCCAGCAGCCGTCATCTAAAACACCTGCTGCGCCGGGTATAGTTCCGCACACGCCTTCTTCTGTCGCTAAATTTGTTGTTCCACAGCCATTTGGTCCGCAATTGCCAACTACTGAAGTAGGAGGCGGCGGTTCCAGCAAAGAGGGAGGTAAAGAAGGATGGGCGCTTATAGCGCCGGGAGAAATTGAGCCGGCAAGGATAGGACTTAATATTATTCCTTCCTGATTTAATTTTTGATTAGCTTGTGGCGCAGAGTGCTGCGTCAGGCTCTTGTTGGCTTCCTGAAAAACAGGTATCAACATATAAATCAAGCCTAGAACCACAACGGCTATAAGCAAATATTGAACTAATGCCTGAGCTTTTTGGGCATTAAGTTTCACAGACACTCTCCTTTACACAGACAACCCTTTATTAAAAAATTTTAATTTTATTAATCTTATATATTATTTTATTATATCAAATTATGGTCAAATAAGTATAAAAAAATGAATTTTATTTTTGGGAAATTTTATAATAAATTTACAAATTATTGTTGTGTTAAGTTAATTTTGTAGAACAGAAAATAATATATAGACCTATAATATTTTTTATGTAAAAAGTGAAGAAAAAATAAAAAGTAAGCATTTGTAAGCAAGGGGGGTTCGGGGGCTTGCCCCTGATCGATATGTCAGTTTGTCTTGTTAGTTTTTCTTTTCTTTTGCTTCGTTTTCTTTTCTTTTTGCGTTCAAAAAGAAAAGAAAATGAAGAAACGGTAAGCATTTATTGCTTGCTGGAAAGACCCTTAAACAAGTTCAGGGTGACGATTTCCACGTTAATTAAAAGATTACATAAAAAATATTATCGGTCATAAATTCCATAAAATTAACTTAACAGAGCGCTATAATTAAACAATAGTTATTTTTCCTTTATCCTGCCATTTAAATTGGTATAATAGCCTTAAATGATGTATATTTTTATTATATGAAACTCACCGAAATTAAATTTTTAAAAAAATTAATAAAAGACAAAATTGTCTTTGCGTCAATTATTACGCTGGTTTTAATGTATATTTTCGTTGCCTTTGCGGGTTTTTTTGCTGCTTATTCAAAATATTTCAGCGACAGAAACTTATCTTACTCTCCACCCTCAAAAATTTACATTATTAATCAGGAAGGCAGGATTTCATTTCCCTATACATACAATTATGAAAGACGTTTCAACGCTGAAACATTTAGAATGGATTATATACCCGACAGATCACAAAAATATTTTCTAAAATTCTTTTCAAAAGGGGATGAATACAAATTATTTGGACTTATTCCGGCAAATATCCATCTTGTAAAAGTGGATGAACCCGGCAGATTATTTTTGCTCGGGACGGATATTAACGGCAGAGATGTTTTTTCAAGGCTTTTCTATGGAGGACAGATTTCTCTTACAATAGGTTTTCTTGCTTTGTTGATTTCTTTCCCGATAGGACTGCTTTATGGCGGAATATCGGGTTATTTTGGAGGAAAAACAGACGCTGTAATGATGAGAATTGCCGAAGCGATCATGAGCATTCCGGGCTTTTTCCTTTTGATAACTTTAGCGGCAATTTTACCGGCAAATATGACCAGCGTACAAAGATTTACCCTTATAACGACAATTCTTGCTTTTATAGGCTGGGCTGGTTTTAGTCGGGTTGTGCGAGGAATGGTTCTTTCCATAAAAACAAAAGAGTTTATAGAAGCTTCAAGGGCAGTTGGAGCAAGTTCTTTAAGAATTATAACGCGTCATATTCTTCCTCAAACCGCAAGTTATGTTATAATTGCAATGACCTTAAGCGTGCCGGGTTATATTTTAGCGGAGTCGGGGCTTAGTTTTCTCGGCTTAGGCATACAACAACCTGACGCAAGCTGGGGAAACATGCTTAAAGAAGCTCAGGAATATGTAAACGTACTTTACAGACCATGGCTTTTAACTCCGGGATTTTTAATTTTTATTGCTGTCTTGGCATTTAATCTTGTTGGAGATGCGGTAAGAGATGTTTTAGACCCGAAAAGCAGAGTGAGAAACTAAAATATGAATTTTATTTCTTTTTATCCAGCATTTATAACGTTTCAATCGCCGGGCGAAGTTCTTTTTAAATTAGGCGGAATAGACGTTCACTGGTACGGCATTTTTATTGCGGCTGGTTTTTTAATTGCGCTTGGAGCCTGTTTGTACGCCGCAAAACAAGAAGGCTTTGATTTAAACGAAATAATAGACCTTTCAACGCTGCTTTTAGTCGGTACAATTATATTTGCAAGGTTATATTATGTTATTTTCGACTGGGATTATTTTCATGCTCATCTTGCGGAAATTTTTATGTTGTGGAAAGGCGGATTGTCGATACACGGCGTTATTATCGGCGGTGTAATAATTCTTTTTCTTTACACAAAATTTAAAAAAGTTTCTTTGTTTAAATATACGGATTTATTTGCATGCGCATTGCCTTTGGGACAAAGTATAGGAAGATGGGGGAATTTCTTTAATTCAGAAGCTTTTGGCATTCCAACAACGCTTCCTTTAAGAGTTTATATACCTCTTGAGCGTCGTCCAGTCGAGTTTTTAGAGTATAATTATTTCCACCCCACTTTTTTTTATGAATCATTGTGGAATTTAGTAGTGTTTTTTATTCTGTTTTTTGTTTTAAGACATAAATTTAAAGCAATAAACGGGGTTACAACTTTTAGTTATCTGATTTTATATTCAGCCGGCAGGTTTATAATAGAATCTTTGAGAACTGATAATATTTACAGCATTTTAAATCTTCATATTGCCCAGTTTATAAGTTTAATTTTGATTATTACAGGCATAATCGGTTTGTTTATAGTCTTTTTAAACAAAAGAAGTTTACGGGAAAAGAAAGTATAATTTTAACAAATTATTAAAATATGCCTTTAGCTCTTGCTAATTTTGGTTATTAGATGTAATAATAACGAAGTAAATCATTATGCTATGTTTAACAGTATTTAAATGCGCAGAGGTCAATATTGAACTGTCCTTTTTGTTCTTATGATAAAACAAAGGTTTTGGAATCTCGCTTATCCTGTGAAAAAACGAGTATAAGACGCAGAAGAGAGTGTGAGCTTTGCCTGAAAAGATTCACTACCTATGAACGAGTTGAAAACAGTTCATTAATAGTAATAAAAAAAGACATGACAAAAGAAAAATTTTTACGCGAAAAAGTATTAAAAAGCATGTCAGATGCATGTATAAAATTACATGTTAGCCCGAATTTATTGGAAAAAATAGCTGATTGCATAGAATCTGAAATTTCTATAAACGGGAAAAAAGAAATTACGAGCAATTATCTTGGAGAAAAAGTTCTTTATTATTTAAAAGACATAAATGAAATTGCCTATTTAAGATATTTATCCGCCTTTAGAGAATATAGAACGATTGATGAGTTAGTGAACGAGATAAAAGTTTTGTCTAAAACTCCTGTTCTTATATAAATTAACTTAAGTTGCCAATTGACTGAAACGCTGAAATATTGTGATCTATAAAAGTTTTTTGGAGCTTAATAAAGACCTGTGCCCTCAACCCCCTCTCCCAATGGGAGAGGGGGTTGAAGATTGTTTTTGGGGCTGTCTAAAAAGTAAATTTTAGCAACCTCTTTGTATAAAAAAAATA
>ERZ795055.602-NODE-602-length-33525-cov-6.175142_pt1 | contig 33525 bp, 35 predicted proteins | sample MGYA00375139_ERZ795055 | MGnify/ENA primary metagenome ERZ795055 (study PRJEB30184, sample SAMN05720283) | anaerobic digester metagenome | isolation source: active sludge of municipal wastewater-treating anaerobic digesters | place: USA | collected 2015-01-23 ... | reverse complement strand
GTATTCCAGTGTATCAACCCGCTTGATCGAGAAGATTGAGCGAAAGTCCTGTAAAGGAATAACACTGGCTCTGTGTTACAGTTTAACTTCATATGACCTATCCAAAATTCATGTTAACCAAAACGCTTTCCGGATGGACACCGATTTTCCCCCATCTCGTCTTATGGGCTTTGATCGTTGTGCTGTTGGGTCCCGCCATGATGGCGGGTGGCTTCTGGTGGACGGATGAAACTCGCCATGCCATGGGTGGCGTGTTTATATTGGATTTAATGCGCGATCTACCGTTTGCGGACCCCATGGGTTACGCTATGCGCTACTTCGCTCAGTATCCGGCGCTGGCCCTGAACTGGTATCTGCCTGGCTTCTATGCAGTAGAGGCTTTTTTTTATGCAGTTTTTGGCGTCAGTGAGCCAGTCGCTCACCTGGCGGTTATCGGCTTCTGCTTGTTCGGAGCAAGTTTTTGGTTTTTGTGGACCCGGCGTACTTGGGGGGTTTGGACGGCGCTGCTGGCCACTGCCCTTCTGTTCAGCGTGCCTTATTGGAACTTCTGGGCCAGGAGTGTCATGTTGGAGGCCCCTGCAATCACCATGATCATTTTGTCGGTCTGGTGTTTTGAGCGTTATCTGGAAGAACCTGATTATTCCCGTGCTATAGCCGCTGGATTAATCATAGCGGCGGCGCTAATCGTCAAGCATTCCGTTGTATTTATCTTGCCGGCGTTGTTGCTTTATGGGCTTTGGAATGACCGTCGCGCAGCGCTTTGGCGGTGGCAGGCGGTGCCCGCCTATCTGCTCACGCTGCTTGCACTCGCCATCCTGGTCATTCATGCCCTTAAGTTCGGTGATTTGGCCCTGAATTCTGGTGATATGAGCATCGCTGCCGGACTAAGTCCTGGTTATTTTTCCCCCGAACGCTGGCTGGTTTTTCCAAGCGCACTGTTATCCACTTGGGGTTGGCCACTATTGATCCTTTCAGTGATCGGCGCCTTGTTACCTTCGAAGCGTCGTGAAATCCAGTTACCCTTAATCTATGCATGGCTGTTGTGTTGGTATGTGGTAGCAACTCTTGGGATCGGTCCTGGCAACGCGCCGCGCTACACTCTCTATGCCTTCCCAGCGCTGGCTTTGCTGGCCGCACGCCCGGTATTTCTTTTCGCGGAAGTGCGTGGTTGGCGGATTGCTGTGTTGGCAATCTTGGTGATTGCGGTAGGTGTAAATACTGATCGTTCGCTAGTCCAGCCCGTTCCTTATGTCGATGGTTATCGAGAAGCAGCCGAATTTGTCTATGGGGAACAGGTCCGAGGTTCCATCCTGTTCGCAGGTAAGCACGACGGCAGTTTTATCTTCCATTTACGCCGGTTGAATGAGAGACGTGAGGATGTGATTCTGCGGGCCGACAAGATTCTGGTCTCCATGGCCGTACACAAACATTTCGGTATGTATTCCCATGTGAGTAATCAGGATGATATTCAGGCGCTGATTGATCGCTATGGGGTAGAGATCATTGTGATTGAACAACCGGATATTGTGGGGATCAAGGAATTTCATATGCTTCGCGCTTTATTACAGGAACCTGTATTCCAGCGCATATCGGTACAGCCAGTTTTGACGGGCGGCAATGCCGAGGCTCCGAAGAGCATTGAGATTTACCGCTACCTGAAATATAAGCCAGTCGAGAATGCAATGATTATCATCCCATTGCCACACATGAACCGGGAAATAAAATTTAGGCGGAGTGATGTTCAATAATGGATCTGTTGGAAAAATCAATATCTTGGAAGAAAATTAAACTGAACCAATCCCGGCTATTGCCGGAATGGGTGGAATTCAAGTTGCAGGAAGCGGACTCTGAGCAATTGGAAGGATGGGTGTACCGTGTGTTGGAGGCGGGGACGTTGAAGGATGTGTTCGTTGAGCAAGGTGATGGTGATGGTCAATTCGGTAACATTACATGATCAGGATTTCCATGCCTGGACGCTCCAGCAGGCAACGCTGTTGCGGCAAGGGCGGTGGGCGGAGGCGGATATCGAGCATGTTGTGGAGGAGCTGGAGTGTATGGGTGCCAGCGAACGGCGGGAGTTGATCAATCGGCTGGCGGTACTTCATGGCGCACTTGCTGAAAGGGCGGTTTCAGCCTGAACTGCGCGGCAATAGTTGGCGAAATACGATAGATGTGTAGCGCTTCGACGTGAAGGAGTTGCTTGAGGATAATCCGAGTCTGGCCGCTAGTTTGAATGAGCGCATGGAAAAAGCTTATCAAAAAAGCGTGATACTTGCGGTGCAGGAAACCGGTTTGAGCAAAACGGTTTTTCCCGTAGCCTACCTTTTTAGTGTGGAGCAATTGCTCAGCGAGGAGTATGGGCCTGCTGAATAGCTGAAGTTGGGCTGATGTGTATTCTGCGTATTTTTGACCACTCCCTGCCGCGCCACAGCGGCTATACTTTTCGCATTGGCGCTATTCTGTACGCGCAGCGGTGATCCAGGACGGTTCCGATGCTGTTCATTAGATTTCGTCTCAGTTGGAGGAGGGTTTCAAGTGTCTGTTCACGATTCAAAGCCATTATCTCTTGGCCTCTCCGTGGTGATCCCCGTTTACCGGGCTGCGGAAAGCCTGCCTGAATTGCATCGTCGTCTCGTTGCTGTCTTGGAGGATCTCCCTGGCAGTTTCGAGATTCTGTTCGTGGAGGATTGCGGCGGAGATCATTCGTGGGAGTTGATTTGCCAACTGGCTGCTGAAGATTCGCGTGTCAAGGGTATTCAATTAAGCCGTAATTTTGGTCAGCACGCGGCTACCATCTGCGGATTTGCTCATGCGCGCGGCGACTGGGTGGTTACGATGGATGACGACTTGGAGCAATCTCCTGAATGTCTGCCCGATCTTTATCGTAAAGCGATGGAAGGCTACACATTGGTGTACGGTATCTACCCGCAACGGAGCCACAAGGTTTGGCGCAACATCACTTCGAACATTGCCCGCTGGCTATTCAATAAAGCCATTCCTTCATTAAACTATGAATATACGAGTTACCGTATGATTCGAGGCGACATTGCCCATGCTCTAACGCAGTTTGACTCGCCATTCCCGTTCGTAGATGGTTATCTGTCTTGGCTTACCAACAGTTACGCAACAGTGGAAGTTCCTCATAATAACAGAGCGCATGGCACCAGCAATTACACCTTTAAGAAATTGGTTGTCCATACCGTCAATATTTTCGTCACTTTTTCTGACTTGCCTCTCAGAATGGCAAGTTGGATCGGATTAATCACATTTTTTGTTGGTATGGTTTTACTAGTTGCTATTGTCGGCAACCGGTTGCTCGGTGGTATTACTGTTTCTGGTTATGCATCAGTGATGGTGAGTATCCTGTTATTTGGTGGTATACAACTTCTTGTTTTAGGTATTTTTGGTGAGTATTTAGGACGTATGAATTTTAAATCTTCCAAAAAGCCTTTGTTTCTGGTTGGGCGAATGACTAATTCTATAAATAAGCGTGAACTTCCATGAAAATATTGATCTATGGCTCTAAAGAATTTGCGGCCACTGTAAGTGAACTTGCCCGACACTGTGGTCACGAAGTGGCTGGTATGATCGATGATATTAATACTGGACCCGGTATTTTAGGTGGACTGGATGTTGTGACCCAAACACATCCACCACGGGAATATGCTATCGCTATCGCTATCGGTTATAATCATCTTGAAGCTCGCTGGATAGCTTGGCAAAAGGCTAAAACAACCGGCTATCATGCGCCGGCATTGATTCATCCCCGTGCATACGTTGCTGATTCTGTTAGAGTAGGTGAGGGTGCTATGGTCATGGCTGGTGCTATTGTGGATATGAAAGTTATTTTGGAAGAGTTAGCTGTAGTTTGGCCAGGAGTATGTGTTAATCATGATTCGAGCATTGGTGTTAATACCTTTTTATCGCCAAGTACAACGATATGTGGCGCATCAGTAGTAGGTTCTCATGTCTTCGTAGGTGCTGGATCTGTGATAGTAGATCATGTAAAAGTGCCTGATGGTGCATTTATTAAAGCCGCATCTTGCTATATAGGTAAAGCTGGATGAAAACTGTAGCTATCATCCAATCCAACTACATCCCTTGGAAAGGCTATTTTGACATAATAAATGATGTTGATTTATTTATTTTTTATGATGACGTGCAATTTACAAAAAACGATTGGCGTAATAGGAATAAAATCAAGACTCATCAGGGGTCTAACTGGATTAGCATACCCGTTAGTGCAGACAAAAACTGTTTGATTTGTGAAGTCGAGATCAAAGACTTAAATTGGGCGATAAAACATTGGAAAAATTTAAACCAATACTACAGTCGTACACCCTATTTTAAATGGCTTCAGCCTTTTTTGGAGGAAGTCTACTTAGGGAGATCGTGGAAGACACTTTCCGAATTTAACCACTATTTGATATGTAGCTTAGCTAGAGATTATCTAGGTATAACAACTGAATTTTCAGATTCACGAGAATTTCAACTTGAAGGAAAAAAATTGGATCGGCTCATAGACCTTTTGCAAAAAGCTGGTGCGGAAAAATATATCTCTGGACCAGCGGCAAAAGGCTACATTCAAGAAGAACGCTTTGCCGATGTGGGTATTTGTCTTCAGTACAAGGATTACTCTGGCTATCCTGAGTATCCGCAATTCTTCCCCCCCTTTGAACATGGTGTGACTATACTTGATCTGTTATTTCATACTGGACCCGATGCTCCTTGGTATATTTGGGGCTGGCGTCAATCAGGTACATATTCTTTATGAAAATTCATGTGCAATTAAGTCGTTATGTTGTTGTAGGATTGGTGAGCAACGCTATTGGCTATCTTTTATATATCTTGCTAACAACTCTGCTAGGCATAGGCCACAAGACATCAATGACCTTGCTTTATGTGATAGGCACTCTACAAACCTTCGTTTTCAACAAGCGTTGGACCTTTGAACATGATGGAGCCACTCACAAGGCATTCATGCGCTACATAGCTGCTTATGCTTTCGGTTATTTGCTGAACTTGCTCGTTCTGCTCATTTTGGTAGACCAGCAGGGACTGCCGCACCAATGGGTGCAAGGCGTCATGATTATCAGTCTTGCAGCGATGCTATTCCTATTGCAACGTTATTGGATATTCAGGCCATCTTATGCACATCCCCTTTAACAAACCCTACATGACCGGCAAGGAACTCTGGTACATCGCCCAAGCTCATGCCTATGGGCAAACTGGCCGGATTATTTGAAGATGCTCAGAGAGGGGAAGAGGAGCAGGTTGTTATCGCGGCGATCCATACCTACCGCGATGCGGGCATATCGTTACGCACTATCGTTTATAGGCTGGAAGAACAGGGTCATAAATCCCGATCCGGCAAACCCCTTCAACTAACCCAAGTAGCGAGAATCGCCAATAGCTAACGTGATGAACCTTGAGTTGATTCGTAAGGGCGATGAGCTAATGGCACTCGTCTTTAGGCGTAACCCTAATTTAGCTTTACCGAACTATGAGGAACCAAAATGATTTATGAGGATGTTGAATCAAAGGTAGTCGGTATCCGCTTCCCAATTTCATTACTCAACTGGATCGATGCTTTCTCAAGAGAAAAGGCGTTCCTGGAAGGACGGCGTGTGACCCGAAATAATGTTGTGATCGATGCGCTGGAAGCACAACGGGCGATTGAGTTGAGCAAGCAAGTAGAGCCTCGCCCATGACTGCCGCAACCTACGAAACTGACTTTTACAAATGGACGCAGGAACAGGCCGCGCTAATCCGGCAAGGGCTATTCAGCGAGTTGGATACTGCCCACTTGGCTGAGGAAATTGAGGACATGGGTAACAGCAATCGCTTTGCGCTTGAAAGCTATCTATCCAATGTCATCATGCACTTGCTGAAATGGAAGTATCAGCCTGAACGACGCTGCACCAGTTGGGAATTGACCATTATCAATGGACGGCATCAAATAGAAAAGCGACTCAAAAACAGTCCGAGCCTAAAGCCAAAACTGCCTGAGATTATCGAGGGCGAATATAGATTATCCCGTCGCAATGCCAGTGGCGAAACCGGCTTGCCGCTGGCGACCTTCCCTGAACATTGCCCGTTTTCAGTCGATGAAATCACCGGTGATTATTGGCCGGATTGATGCCATCATGAGCGGTCCGCCCTTTTTTCACCCCGCCGCTATCCCCGCTGGCGGTGCGGCTTGACCGCCCAAAATGCAAAGCCCGCTGATGCGGGTTTGGTGGATAATGAGTAAGAAATTCGTGTCGCCCTCGATGTTTAATGATACAGGAGGTTGGATATGGAAGCAGCAACAGTGACCCGTAAGGGTCAAGTCACCATCCCGCAAGCGCTACGACAATCTCTGGGTATTCGGCAGGGGAGCAAGATCGAATTTTCCCTGGTTGGCGATCATGTGGAGATGCGGATCACTCACCCCCCGGCATCGGCGCCAGCGAGTGGCTTTGGTATGCTGAAGAGCAAATATGCCGCCGTGCCGGCAGGTTTCGACCCCGCTACCCTTGTGAAATCATCGATGATCGCAAATTTGTCCGCCGAGCCAAACGCCTACATTTAACGCCGCGAGTTTTCGTGCCAGGGTGAGTGCCATGACAACCATCCCCTTTAATAAACCCTACATGACCGGCAAGGAACTCTGGTACATCGCTCAGGCCCATGCTAACGGCCATCTGGCCGGCGACGGCAGTTTCACCAAGCAATGTCAAAGCTGGCTGGAGGCGCGTACCGGGACGCAAAAGGCGCTGCTCACCCATTCCTGCACCGCCGCTCTGGAAATGGCCGCCATTCTCGCTGACATTCAACCGGGCGATGAGGTCATTCTGCCTTCCTATACTTTCGTGTCCACCGCTAACGCCTTCGTGCTGCGCGGCGCAGTGCCAGTGTTCGTAGACATCCGCCCGGATACTCTGAACCTGGATGAGACGCAAATCGAGGCCGCCATTACCGAACGGACCAAAGCCATTGTCCCGGTGCATTACGCCGGGGTGGGCTGCGACATGGACGCCATTATGGCGATTGCCCGCCGGCATGAACTGATCGTCATCGAAGACGCGGCGCAAGGCATCATGTCCACTTACAAGGGCCGACCGCTCGGCTCCATCGGCCATTTGGGAACCCTGTCTTTTCACGAAACCAAGAACATCATTTCCGGCGAAGGTGGCGCATTGCTCATCAATGACCCGGAGTTGATTCAACGCGCCGAAGTCATCCGCGAGAAGGGCACTAACCGTAGCCAGTTCTTCCGGGGTCAAGTGGATAAATACACTTGGGTGGACATCGGCTCGTCCTATCTGCCCAGTGAACTGATCGCCGCCTTCCTCTGGGCGCAGATGGAAGAGGCAGACACGATCACCCGGCGGCGGCTCGCGCTTTGGAGCGTCTATCACCAGTGGCTGGAATCTTTGGAGAAGGCGGGTAAACTCCGGCGTCCCATCATTCCCAGGGAATGTGTACACAACGCCCACATGTACTACATTCTGTTGCCCAGCTTGGAAGCCCGCACCGCGCTGATTGCGACGCTCAAACGCAGTGACATCCATCCGGTTTTCCATTATGTGCCACTGCACAGCGCCCCGACCGGAATCCGCTTGGGTCGCACACATGGCGAACTTGCAGTGACTGATAGCATCGCTGACCGGCTGTTGCGGTTGCCGCTGTGGCTGGGGTTGGAAGAACAGCAAGCCAATGTTATTCAACATATTATCGCTGTTTTAGAATAACCTGCCTCTTACAATTTCCATAACTACTCAGCACCCTTTTGAATCTCGTTCCGAGAAGCCAAGGAGTCCGACGGAAATAGTTCATATCTGAATCACGGATTCACCGGATGACACCGATGAAGCCCTTTTGTGCAATCCGTTAATCCGTTAATCCGTTGATCCGTGATTCAGATGGAGGAGTGCCGGCTGCCCTGCTCTCCCCCGCAACCATAATTCCAGCATCGTCAGAATCCACACCAGTTCCCCGTAATAGGCCGCATGGCCTTCGCGATGCAGTCGACGCGCCTGGTCAAGAAATGCCGGCTGGAACCAGCCGCGTTGTTTCAGCGCGTCCAGGGCGTCATCGGTGATCGCCAGCAGGCGCGGATCAGAGCGCGTCCACACCCCGAACGGCAGCCCGAAGCCGTGCTTTTTCTTGTGGATAATCTCCTTGGGCAGAAAATCCCGCACTGCTTCCTTGTAAAACCAACGCAGTTTGGTTCCTCGCAATTTCTGCGCAGTGGGAATCCGGCAGGACAATTCCACCAGCGCGTCATCCAGCAGCGGATAGGCGATTTCGACCCCGGCCAGTCGGCAGGCGGTGTTGATCTTGACCAGATCGTTGTCGTGCAGGGTGAAATGCCAGTCCAGATAGAGCATCCGGTTCAGGGTGGACGCCTCATCCGGGGCGAAATACGCCGCCCGTTTCAATTCCAGCGGTTCTTGTGTGCTGACCTGCGCGAGAAAATCCGGGTTGAAGATTTCTGCCGGATCATGACGCACCAGGAAAGCATAGCTGTCCAGGCGGTCCGGCAAGGGAACGCGGGCCTGCTTGACGTAGCTAAGCGCTTTACGGGCCAGGGGAACGTTCGCCAGCGGCTGAACGGCAGCGCTGATCAGCGTTTGCAGCGCGGCAGGCAGGCGACCGAACAGCTCGAAAATTCCTTGAGTCGCGTAGCGTTCATTGCCGGCGAACAGTTCATCGCCGCCATCGCCGCCGAGTAACCGGGTGATGCCCTGTTCGCGGGCAAAGCGGGCGCAGCAATAGGCGGGCAGCAACGAAGAATTGCCGAACGGTTCATCGGTGGCAGCAGCGATTTGCGGGAGCCATTCCGCGACATCATCCGGCGTCACATAGTATTCGTGGGGCGTCGTGTGGAAATGGCGCACGGCGGTGCGGGCGTAATCCATTTCGTCATAACCGGGCACGGCGAAACCGATGGAGTAGGTGTGGGCCGGTTCCGCGACGCGGGCCAGCATCCCGGCCACCGTGGAACTATCCAGGCCACCGCTGAGAAATGCGCCAAGCTGGGCGGCAGGCAGGTCTGCGGTTTCCCGGCGGATGGCGGTTTCGATGATCTCCAGCATCTCGCGCCCGGTCGCGGCCACGTCAATCGGCGTTTCCGTGAACTGCGGCAGCCAATAAGGTTCGACGCGGAGTTGACCGTCCCGCCATTCCAGAAAGTGGCGGGCGGGCAGTTTGCGCAGACCCCGGTAAATGGTCCGGGGGCTGGGAATCATGTGGCAGTACAGGTAATCGTAAATCGCTTGTGGATCGATCTCTGCGTCGAAACCGCTGGCATGAACCAGCGTCGCCGGCACCGTGGCGAACAGCAAGCCTGCGGTTTGCGGGGCGTAATAGAGTTGCTCAATACCGATGCGGTCGATAGCCAGCACGGCGGTACGTTGCGCGGGATCGAGAATCGCCAGGGCAAACCGGCCGGAGAGCTTGCGCAGGGCGTCCGCGCCGAGCGTTCGGTAGTCATCCGCCAGCGCCTGAAGCAGCGCATCCGGCGTTTCCGCGCCGCCCGCGTAACGCGCTTGGCCGGCGATAGCGAGCAGCAAACCCCGACTTTCCAGCACGCCCCCCCCGGCGACCGCGCAGAAGGCGTCTTCCCCGCCCAGCGCCACCGCTTCGCGCAGGGTGGTTGTAAACGTCTGTTGCATCCGGGCCAAATCGCCAGCTTGAGCCGGATTGAAGTAACCGGCGAGGCCGGAAGAACAATTGAGCGGGTTGGAGATCATTTCAGCATATTTCAGTGAATGGTTTTCAAGTACTCCTGGAGTTGGCGTAACTCATCAGGCCCCAGGCCACGCAGACGTTCCTCGGGGGGCAAGCCACGCAGACGTTCCTCGGGGAGCAAGCCGCGCAGACGTTCCTCGGGGGGCAAGCCGCGCAGACGTTCCTCGGGGGGCAAGCCGCGTAAAACATCCGCGACATCCATCCGCGCCAACAGCACCTGGGTTTGTTCCGGGGTCAGGGGACCAAGCTCCTGAATCAGCAGATTAAAGGTATCGCGTTTAAAGTCGTCGACGGTGTAAGCCATGTCGGGTACCTCCAGGTGATAGACGTGAGCCAGTTGGTGGCGTAACAAATGGCCGATGGGACCCCGGGCATGATAATCGACTAACCCTTGCCGGCGGCGCTCCATCGCGCTGGCGAACATTTCCCAGGGAGCGTTACGGGGATGGGGGTCCAGGGTATCGATGACAATCAGCCGAATGTGTGAAATCCCCAGATCCAGATCATAGACACCAGGCCAGTCGGTAGCGTGCCGGGTTCCGGGTGGGAGTTGGTGAAACAGTCGCCGTGGCGGGCGGGTCGCCACGGCGTAGCGACGAAAGTCGGCAGCAGGCAGTAACCGGAAAGACGCCATAGGATTGACGTCCTCGAGTCTCGCTACGCTCCGTCGAACGCGCCGGGTCTGCGCGGCCTGGATGGAACACAGCTTGCGGTAGGTCACATAATGCCCGGTGAGTTCCTCCAGCGCCCAAGCGTCGAGGCTTTCCTGATGCGACTTGTAGGTCATCAGATTGTGGGCTGCCAGGTTGTCCAGCCCGTCGGGCCAGTCATTGTCCAGGATGTCCGCGTTCCCCGGCGCAGCGCCGCTGGAGCCGCGTTCGATGATCAGGAGATCCAGGCGTTGGCTTTTGAGCGCCAGTTCCGTTTCCAACTCGACCCGCCAGGGGCGGCCGGTAAACAGATCGGTCAGGGCCATGCCGAGCAGACGATGCCAGGGAGTGTGCGTGTCCATGAGGGGATGTTACCGCAAACGTTCGTTACGGTGGGGCGGATCTGTACATGGATATTTCCTTAACGTGAAAAAATTGCCATTATGTGCAAATAAATATACCTCTCTCGCCGGTGGGAGAGGATTGGGAATGAGAACATTTTTTCTTATGCACGATCTGCTCTTCCTCGTCCACCGCATTCCCTTTCCGCCTAACAAGGGCGACAAGGTGCGTTCCTTCCATTTATTACGCCACCTAGCCCAACATTATCGGATCTGGCTGGGAACGTTTGTGGACGATCCGGACGACTGGCGGCATGTCGATGAAGTGCGCCGGTTCTGCGCCGAGGTTTACTGTGCGCCGCTCGATCCACGTCGCGCCAGGTTGTGGAGTCTGCGCGGGTTGGCGACCGGCGAGCCGTTGACCCTGCCCTATTATCGTCAGGCCGGCTTGCAAGCTTGGGTGGATCGGGTCGTTACGGAACACGGTATTGAACGGGCGCTGGTGTTTTCTTCGGCGATGGCGCAATACCTGCGCCGTCCCCCGCTGGATCGGTTGCGGCGAGTCATGGATTTCGTTGATGTCGATTCCGCCAAGTGGGCGCAATACGCTGAAAACAAGCCGTGGCCGTTTAGCTGGATTTACCGCCGTGAGAGTGATCGCCTGTTGACGTTCGAGCGGGCGGTGGCGCAGGAATTCGCTGCCAGTGTGTTTGTCACGGCGGAAGAAGCCGCGCTGTTTTGCCGGTTAGCGCCGGAGGTTCCTGCCGAAAAGGTACTCACTGTAGCCAATGGCGTGGATACCGACTACTTTAATCCTGACCGAGAGTACCCGAATCCCTATCCGGCGGAGGAACGGGTGCTGGTGTTCACCGGGGCGATGGATTACTGGGCGAATGTGGATGCGGTGGAGTGGTTTGCTCGAACGGTGTTTCCTGAAATTCACCGTGCAGCGCCAGATAGCCGGTTTTATATCGTCGGGGCGCGACCGGCGGCGACGGTGCAGCAGTTAACGACGGTGCCGGGCGTTCGTGTGACCGGGACGGTGCCGGATGTGCGGCCCTATATCGCTCATGCCGAGTTCTCAGTGGCGCCATTGCGGATTGCCCGTGGTGTACAGAATAAAGTGCTGGAAGCCATGGCGATGGGAAAACCGGTGCTGGCGACTTCAGCGGCGCTGGAGGGGATTGGGCCGTCGCCAGCCCCCCTCTCCCCGACCCTCCCCCACGAGGGGGGAGGGAGTCTCTGCGAAACGGTCAGTGATGAACTCCCCATCCCCGCCGTGGAAAGGGGTTGGGGGGAGGGAGTGAACCCGTCGGCTCCCCCCTTCGGGAAAGGGGGGTTGGGGGAGGTTTTGGTAGCCGATGATCCCGTGGAACTAGCGCAACAGGCGCTGGCGTTGCTGGCGAATCGTACAGAGACGGAGCAACGTGGCCGGGGTAGCCGGGAATGGGTGCTGCGTCATTATGACTGGGACCGTAATCTGGGCCGGATGTTGGCGGTGCTGGAGTGATTCGAATAGTGCGACTCTGGAGGGTTAACCATGGCGTTCACGGCCCAACAATTCGCTGAACGGATGCCGGATGCTCGGGAACTGCTGAGTGATGAACCGGAAATGGAAAGTACGCAACATTATCAACAGTTGGCGCTGCTGGTCAGTCATTTGGAGTGGTATTGGCGAGAACGTGACGATTTTTTCATCGGCGCCAATCTGACGGTGTATTACACCCATGAACAATTGCGGCGGCGGCAATTTCGGGGACCCGATTTTTTTCTGGTGCGGGATGTGAAACGGACGCCGCGCAATTCCTGGGTGGTCTGGGAAGAAGGTGGGCGTTACCCGGATTTGATCATTGAACTGCTGTCAGATTCGACGGCTACAGTCGACCGAACCGATAAGAAAAGCCTGTATCAGAATATTTTCCGGACGCCGGAGTATTTCTGGTTTTCGCCGATCACTGGGGAGTTTACCGGATTTCGGTTGAGCAGCGACCGAGAGTACGAGGCAATTGCAGCCAATGTGCAGGGCTGACGATGGAGTGCGGAATTGGGGTTATACCTAGGGGTGAAGGATGGCCAGTTGCGATACTTTGAACCCGATGGGAAGCCGGTGTTGGGACCGGTGGAAGCGGCGCTGCAGGAGCGGAATCAGGCAGAACAGGAACGGCAACGGGCAGAGCAGGCGGAATGGCGGGCCGAACAAGCGGAGCAACGCGCCAAGCGTTTGGCGCAACGTTTACGGGATTTGGGGATTGATCTGGACGATGAGTAAGGCTATGCCCGATCAACAGCCACGGATTATCGTTTTTTCCACTTTGTTTCCCAGCCCTAGCCAACCCGGTGCAGGTTTATTTATCCGGGAAAGAATGTTTCGTGTGGCTCAACGTCTGCCCTTGGTGGTGGTTTCACCACAACCATGGTTTCCATTACAAAGGGTTATCCGCTGGTTCGCTCCAAATTTTCGTTTACCGACACCGGCGTTTGAAATGCAGGGAACAATTAGCATTTACCGGCCGAGGTTTTTCTGCGTTCCACGCTTTCTTAAGAACCTTGACGGTTTTTTTATGGCTTTAGGAGCATTTTCTACAGTTAGGATGTTGAAAAAAAGTCAAAATTTTAACTTAATCGATGCTCATTTTGGCTATCCCGACGGGTATGCGGCAACCATGCTCGGACACTGGCTGAAATTGCCAGTGACCATTACCTTGCGGGGTACTGAAACTGGACATGCTAACGATCCAGCGCGTAGACCACAATTGATGATTGGACTTATGCGGGCGACACGAATTTTTTCGGTATCGGCTTCGTTAAAAGCGATTGCCGAAAGCTTAGGAATTCCTGGCGACCGTATCCGGGTGGTAGGCAATGGCGTTGATCTGACGAAGTTCTATCCGGTTGGACGGGATGAGGCACGCCGTCAACTAGCTTTGCCGCTGGACGCCAAGATATTAATCTCAGTAGGTGGCTTGGTGGAACGCAAGGGATTTCATCGCGTTATTGCTTGCCTGCCTGCATTATGCAAACAATTTCCGAACCTATACTATCTGATTGTCGGCGGCGCGAGCGCTGAGGGGAATATTGAAGCGCAGTTACGACAGCAGACAGCGCAACTCGGTCTGCAGGAGCGGGTGCGATTTCTGGGGGTAGTGCCGCCAGAACAACTGAAAATTTCATTGTCCGCCGCAGATGTATTTGTTCTAGCCACCCGGAATGAAGGCTGGGCCAACGTGTTTCTGGAAGCCATGGCCTGTGGGTTACCAGTGGTGACCACCGACGTAGGCGGTAATCGGGAAGTGATCAATGATCCCGAATTGGGGATGATCGTGCCTTTTGGTGATGGCGTGGCCCTAGAGCAGGCGTTGTATGAAGCCTTGGCCAAGTCTTGGGATCGGACTGCTATCCGGCGCTATGCCGAGGCGAATGATTGGGAGGGGCGTGTGGATTTATTGTGTGAACTTTTTCGGGAGTTAGCGCCACCTCTCGCATCTCACTGATATCGGAGATCATAGATGTATGGTCGTAAGCCAATAAAGGATGCTTCTCGTGCGGCACGGGCGATATTGAGTAACTTGCTGGCAAGTTATGCCCCGGCGTTTTATGTCCGTTTGACGGGTCAAACAGGTCGTGGTAGCGCTCCGGAGTCTGCACAGGATGTAGCTGACTACTTTAAGTGTTGTTTTGACGACTATTGTGAGCAGCTTGAACTGAATCTGGAGCAAGTTCAAAACTGGTTATGTGGTCAATGTCTTCTGGAATACGGACCGGGAGATGTACCGGGTGTAGCGCTGCTAATGCTGGCTTACGGTGCCGATAAAGTGATTTGCGTTGACCGATTTCCCTTAGCGCAATCCACCCCAAAGCAGATTGAGGTCCTTGAGCGGCTTGTGGAAGGACTTGTTGGGGAAGCAAGGCAACGTGTGGCGACATGCTTCTGTGTTACGGGTGATCCAAGGTCAGGGTTGCGACGCGACAGGCTGGAATATGTCATCAAGCCTAGCGGCCTCTCCGGACTTAGAGAAGTCGTTGACTGCGTCTACTCTCGGGCGGTACTCGAGCATGTGAATGACCTTGAAGCCACTTTCAAGGATATCGCCGAGGCTCTTAAACCGGGGGGAATTACGATTCATCAAGTGGATCTGAAGAGTCACGGGTTGCACCGGGAAAACCCTCTGGATTTTCTGACTTGGCCAACCTGGTTGTGGGATCTGATGTATTCGGGTAAAGGCGTACCTAATCGTTGGCGTATTGACTGTTATCGCAGGGCGATCGACGCTAGCAGATTTGAGCTTCAATTGCTCGAACCGACACTGCGAGCACAGCCGGAAGATATCGCTGAAGTCCGTCCTTACTTAGCGCGCGCTTTCAAGGAATTGCCAGACGAGGATTTGTCTTGGCTGGGTTTTTGGCTGGTCGCACGCAAGCCGGCGTATGCACAGGTAGATTGAATCTATGTTCCAACAATTGCAGACGCAACTGGTCGCCGGTGTTTTCTTTCCTCTCCATGAACGCCTGAAAGGCCATGACACGGTGCGTGTTCGCCGCTTGCTGGAAGAGAGCCAGTGGTGGGATAGCGCCCGCTTGCGGGAATGGCAGTTGCAACGTCTGCGGGCGCTGCTGATACAGGCAGGAGTACAAGTCCCCTACTACCGTCGCCTGTTTGCCGACCTGGGTTTTGACCCGGCCACCGTTGCTGATTTGAGCGATCTACGGAAACTGCCGTTTTTGACCAAAGACCTGATTCGCGCCCAGACTGAAGATTTTAAGGCAGCGGATGCTCGTAGTTTGGCCCGCTTCAACACTGGCGGCTCCAGTGGCCAGCCCTTGATTTTTTTTATCGGCAAGGAGCGAGTCAGTCACGATATAGCGGCTAAATGGCGGGCTACTCGCTGGTGGGGCGTAGATGTCGGTGATCCGGAAATTGTGATCTGGGGTTCGCCGATTGAATTGACTCGCCAGGATCGTTTCAAGGCTTGGCGTGACCGGTTATTGCGGACGCAGTTGCTACCGGCCTTTGAAATGTCGGAAGCGAAACTTGATAGCTTCATTGCGGCGATTCGCAAGATGCGGCCCAAGATGCTGTTCGGTTATCCTTCCGCTTTGAGCTTTATCGCCCACCATGCGCGCAACCGTGGACAACGCATGGATGATTTGGGAATTCGAGTGGCATTTGCGACTTCCGAGCGGTTATACGATGAGCAAAAAACGGTTATCGCCGAGACCTTTGGCTGTCGGGTCGCTAATGGCTACGGCGGGCGCGATGCTGGTTTCATCGCTCATGAATGTCCACAGGGCGGAATGCATATTACCGCTGAAGATATTATTGTTGAGATTGTGAGTCCTGATGGGCGGGTGTTGCCACCGGGTGAGGCGGGTGAGATTGTGGTAACCCACTTGGCGACTGGAGAATTTCCCTTTATCCGTTACCGTACTGGGGATATTGCCGTACTGGATGATCAGCCCTGTTCCTGTGGGCGGAGCCTGCCATTGTTAAAAGAGATCCAGGGTCGAGCAACTGATTTTGTCGTGGCCGCAGACGGCACGGTGATGCATGGTCTGGCGCTGATTTATATTCTGCGGGATTTGCCAGCAGTTGAGGCGTTTAAGATTATTCAGGAATCGTTGGAGCGGACGGTAGTCCAAGTCGTGCCGGGCGCGGGTTTTTCTGCGAATGACGAGCAGCGCATTGTGCAGGGTCTGCAACAGCGACTGGGGAAGAATGTGAGCATTGAAGTGGAGCAGGTCAGCGCGATTCCGGCGGAGCAGTCCGGGAAGTATCGGTATGTGATGAGCAAGGTGATGGGTTAAGTGGGTGAGAGCGTTCGCGGTTAAAATCCCGCATCTCCCACCGAGTCCCCGCCCATGACCCCGGATCGTCTGGATGACTGGCATCGCCTGTTTGGTCTGACCCTGACCGATGTGTTCAGCGACACCCCGTGGCGGGTGGAACTGGAAAAAGACCTGACGATGCAACGGCAACTGCTGGACGTGGTGATCATTGAACAGACCGCGCCGGCGAGTGCAGCGGCGAATCTGCCCGATGGACTCGACCAGCTCCGGGCGCACAACCTGCTCACCTACAAATCCAAACAGGAACCGCTGGACGGCTGGGCGCTGCACGAACTGATCGGGCACTATGTCAACTACCGCAAGCTGATCAGCCCGAAACCGGGCCTGCTTCCTGAATCTGACTTTCAACTCTACGCCGTCGCCACCCGTTATCCGCAGGGACTGGCCCGTGGCTGTCCCTTGCAACCGACCGCCTGGCCCGGCGTGTATGATGTCCCTTGGGGCGCGGCGCGCATCCGACTCATCGTACTGAACGCCATTGCGCAGCACCCACGGAACGCCGCCTGGGAACTGTTCAGCACCCAGCAAGATCGGATTCGGCATGGTGCGGCGCACTACCGCCCGCGCCGCCCGCGCCGCCCCGGAACCTGGGATTTACTCTACCGGCTCTATCTCATGCACCTCCTGGAGGATCCAAACATGGCTGACACGATGGAAGAATATGTTCGCGAAATCCGCCAGCAGTTTTTGCACAGCCTGACGCCGGAAGAACGACAAGCGGTGCTGGACCAGTTACCGCCCGAGGAGGTGTTCAAACACTTCACGCCCGAGGAACGCCTGCGCGGTCTGGGGCCAGAGGAACTGCGCCAGCTTCAGGATTACCTGAAAACTTTGCATTAAAAAATAGTCCGCTGTCCACGCCGATGATTTTCCGCAGCGCATTCTCCTTGGCTTCTCCCGCCGGGCGGCGAGGGAAACTTTCCATCCTGATCTTTCATCGGGTGCTGCCGGAACCCGATCCGCTGTTTCCCGATGAAGTGGACGCCCGGCGTTTTGACCGGCTGCTGGGTTGGATCAAGTACTGGTTCAACGTCCTGCCGCTGGATGAAGCGATTGAACGCTTGCAACGAGACGATCTGCCGGCGCGGGCGGCGGCAATCACCTTTGATGACGGGTATGCTGACAATTACGAAGTGGCGTTGCCGATTTTACAGCGCCATGGCTTATCAGCAACCTTTTTTATTGCCGTGGGATTTTTGAACGGCGGGCGGATGTTTAATGATACGCTGATTGAAACCGTGCGCCATTGTCAGGAGCCAGTTTTGGATTTGGCGCTACTCGGTTTCGGTCAGTATAATCTGCACTCGCTGGAAGCCAAGCGCCAAGCTATTCCAGCGCTATTGCAGCAGATCAAGTATTTGCCACTTACTCAACGGCAGGATGCGATTTACGCCATCGCCGAAATCGCCAAAGTCGATTTGCCAAACGACCTGATGATGACTGCGCAGCAGGTAAAGACTTTGCGTGAGGCTGGGATGGGCATTGGCGCGCACACCGTGCATCATCCGATTCTGGCGCGTCTGGAACTGGCGGATGCTGAACGGGAAATAGCGGACAGTCGGACGTTTTTGCAAGCGTTGCTCGGTGAATCGGTGACGCTGTTGGCGTATCCGAATGGCAAGCCGGAAGTAGATTATCGCCGCGAACATGTGGAAATAATGCGGCGGTTGGGTTTCAAAGCGGCGGTTTCCACAGCCTGGGGAGTTGCGCGAGGCGACAGTGATTTGTTTCAGTTGCCGCGTTTTACGCCATGGGAGCGCTCATGCTGGCGATTTGGCTTGAGCCTGCTGCGGAATTATGGGCGGATGCCGAAAACTTGCACGGTCGAACAAAATGCTTGAATCGATTCGCAACCCGATCATGATTGATCGAATTCTTCAGACAGCGCCCGAAATATGGAGCATTTATCGATTTGGCAGCGCCGATACCCTGTTTGAACGCAGCGACAGTGATATTGACCTGGCGATTCTGTCCTCCAAACCCTTGAGTTCTATGGCCCGCTGGGAATTGGCGCAGGATTTGGCCCGGCATTTGCGGAGAGATGTAGATCTGGTGGATTTGCGGTCCGCTTCAACCGTCTTGCGTCAGCAGGTGTTTCAGCACGGTCGGCGTATTTACTGCGCTGATCGTTTTTTAGCCGATGAATTTGAGAGCCGTACCCTGTCAGACTATGTTCGTCTGAATGAAGCACGGCGCGGCATTCTCAAGGATATTTATGAACGGGGAAAAATTTATGCCCAATGATGTTTTTTTAAACAAGGTGGCAGTGATTGAGCGTTGTTTGGGGCGCATTCGAGAGGAGTACCAGGGTCATGAAGCGGAGTTGACGACTAACTTTACCCGTCAGGACTCAATTATCCTCAACCTGCTGCGAACCTGTGAAGCAACGATTGACATCGCCATGCATTTAGTGCGAGTCAAACACTTGGGAATTCCCCAAGATAGCCGTGATACATTTTCCCTTTTGGATCAAGCGGGTTTGATCTCTAGTGAGTTATCACTGCGCTTGCAGGCTATGATAGGATTCCGCAATATAGCCGTCCATGATTACCAAAAACTGAACCTGGATATTATTCGCTCTATTTTGTCGGAACACCTCATTGACTTTGAAGAGTATTGCCAATATCTGTTGGGTCAGGGTCAATAATCTATCATGCGTGATTTATTAATTGTCTCGATTGTGCTGATTGTGGCAGTCATGGCGCTTAAACGACCATGGATCGGCGTGATGAACTGGACCTGGCTGTCGATCATGAATCCGCATCGTTTCGCGTGGGGATTTGCGTACTCTGCGCCGTTAGCAGCGATTGCAGCGACTTCTACCTTGGTAGGTTTACTAATCACCAAGGAACGACAATCGCCCTTCAAAGGCGCGCCTGTAGTATGGCTGTTTATATTTACGGTCTGGATGAATATATCGTGGCTGATGGGCATGGACGTCGCGGGCGATTATGAGATGTGGAATAAAGTCATGAAAATTTATTTCATGACGTTTGTCGCCTTGATGCTCCTGCAAAATCGTTATCAGATGAAGGCCTTTATCTGGGTCACCGTCGGGTCACTGGCTATTTTGGGCGCCAAGGGCGGTTTGTTCACTGTAATGACCGGTGGTAGTTACCGGGTATGGGGACCTCCTGGTTCTTTCATCGCAGGCAATAACGAAATGGCGCTGGCGCTGATTATGATCATTCCTTTAGCGCATTTTCTGCAATTGCAAGCACAGAACAAATGGGGTCGGCATGGGTTGAGCGTTACCATACTGCTGTGCGTGGCGGCGGCGCTGGGCAGTCACTCACGCGGCGCTCTGCTAGCCCTCATCGCTATGGGCGCGATGTTCTGGTGGCGCAGTCAGCGCAAGGGCCTAATGAGTGTGTTGATTGCGGTGATAGCACTGACGTTGATTCCGGTGATGCCCGATGAATGGTTTAGTCGGATGGAGACGATCGAGACTTACCAGGAGGATGGATCCGCCATGGGACGGATCAACGCCTGGATCGTGGCCTGGGAAGTCGCCAAGGCACATTTCTTTGGTACAGGGATGAGTTACCAGCATCCGGAATTGTTCTATGCCTACGGCACCTATGAAACCACGGTGCGCGCCGCCCATAGCATTTATTTTCAAATCCTTGGCAATCACGGTTTTATAGGTCTTGGTTTATTTTTGCTGATCTGGTTTTCGACTTACTGGACGGCAGGCTGGCTCAGGAAACATGCTCGTGACATCCCGGAAGCGAAATGGGCGGCGGATCTGGGGGCGATGGTGCAAGTCGGACTAGTCGGATATGCAGCAGGTGGGGCTTTTCTCAGCCTTCAATATTTCGACTTGCCTTATAACATGATGATCATGGTGGTGTTGGCGAGGAAGTGGGTCGAGATCAGGGGTTGGGAACGTGATCCGCAAATGCCATTTCTGGAATACGCCGGGGGGTTGAAGAAACGAGGCTCATCAGGTGCGACGGTTGGTAGGCCCTAAATGAGCTTCCTGAAACATCAATGCATCGAGCAGGTACTTAGTAGCCCAGTTTGGATAACCGGAACGCATGTATCCGCCGATGAATGGGAAAGATCCAGCCAGCGCTCCATTCAACGCTGGATTTGTCGAATCGAGCCGTTGAAGGGCCTTAAGATAATCGACCAATTTGTCAGCAGCATCCGCAAAATTAGATAATTCCATCGTTTCCGCCAATCGGTAACACACGATGGCAATTTGCGCACTCCCGGTAAGGCATGACGAAAAGGCAGCCGGCTCCCAATCAGCGTAGAAACGGCCATGCAGAAATCCAGAATCAGTGATGCGCGCTACTAACGGTTCTATTCCTCTACGCGCTGCAGCGACAAAGTCATCCCGTTCAGAAAGTAGACCGACTTCAAGTATGCCCTGCAGCGTATAACCCATCGTATGAGTCAGTGGCGATTTTGAGTGTGAAAGACAATTATGAGCGAACCATCCATTGTCTTGTTGCTGTTGGATAGCCACTTCAATTGATCGAATGGCGGCCTGTTGGTATTTTGACTCCTGAGCGAGAATGCCTAATCGATACATTGCCCAAGCACACAGACAAGTGTAGGTTTTAATTTCGCCATGGCTGACAAATGCGCCATTCGTCTTAAAATAACCCGTATCGTCTAAATCATTTGCTAGGAAATCCGCAGCGCGACGCCCCGCCTCCAAAAATGCGGGATCGCCAGACTCCGTATAAGCTGAACACCAACCGTCGAGAACCATACCGGTGTTGAAAGCTGCCGGGGTTTGCTTCTCAGGCGATGCCACCGGCCCCCCTTGAACCGCTCCGGAAGGCATCTGGACTGAAATCTCCCAATAGCCCATGCGCAAGGCTGCATCCCGGATTGACGTATCGTTATGGCGTCGGGCGAACTCCAACAGCGAAGTCATGATATAGCCGGTGGTTTCTGGATACGAAGGACGCCAACCTTGGGAATGGGTGTCGCAAGGAAAATAGCCGAGAGAAACGCCATCATCCGGGGTTGCGGCTTGGGCACGCAGCAGCCAGTCCACTGCTGCCCGCGTGCGCCTGGGCAGATCACCATGGACGGGAGTGGTGCCGCCAGTCAAGAACCGCTTCAGGTCGTGCTTGAAATGGGTGCGCAGGGCTGAATCGGGATGTGTAAGCAGGGTATGGACTTCTGTGGCCAATTTAGCCATATCCCAGTAAGTTGCGCGAAAGCCGTTGCCCTGCAGCCTGTCGCGAATAATACGCAAAGGTGTTGTAATTTTCATAGGAATCGCCTAGAGCATGACCTGACCGCCGGTGACAAACAGATTGATACCGGTTAGATAAGACGCCTCATCGCCGATCAGAAAGGCTACCGAGTGAGCGACATCCTGTGGGGTAGCCAAGCGTTTGAGCGGGGTGCGGGCTGCTTCCATTTTGAAGACCCGTTCAGGATAGTGCTGGGTCAATTCTGTTTGCACCAGTCCAGGCGACACCATATTAACCCGGATACGGTCATCGGCCCATTCAATAGCCAAGGCTTTAGAGAGACCGAGGAGGGCGTATTTAGCCGTCACATAGTCGGCCATCCGGGGCGCGGGGACGTCGGCTGTTACCTGAGACAGCAGATTGACGATCGAACCCCCACCGGCCCGCTTCATAAATGGATAAATGCCGTGTGCGACCTCAATCACTGCCTTGACCTGATAGTCGAGATGATGCTGAAAATCCATCCATCCCAGCTCGTTAATCGACTTTTGCTCAAGTTCCCCGGTTGCGGCGTTGATCACGATTGTGGGTTCGCCGAGTTCGCCAGCGATTTGAGCCAAAGCAGAGGCGATATCTGCGGGTTCGCGCACGTCGGCCCGTACCGCCATCGCTTGGCCACCAGCGACGCGAATGCGGGCGACCACCTCTTGAGCACGGTCCGCGCTCTGAAAGTAGTTCACGGCGACCGCTATACCGCGCTGACTCAAGGTGTAAGCAATCTCCGCCCCAATACCTCGCGACGCCCCCGTCACGAGAGCCACCTTGTTGTTGGCGGCGTGATCGATGGGGGCATCGGGGTGAGCTGAGATCATCGTAGTCGAAGCAGCAGAATCACGTACTTTGACCTTGGCGGTGCCCGATACGGCCAGCTTTCCGTCCGCAGTTCTAATTTCAGTAGTTAAAACAATGCTCCGGGTCGATTCAGCCTTGGAGAGTACCTTGGCCGAGGCGCGTACCGACTCCCCCACCCGCACCGGGCGGCGGAAGGTCAGATCCTGCCCCAGATAGAGCGCGTGCTTACCAGGGATCCGCATACCCACCAGGTTGGAGAACAGCGAAGCCAACAGGAGGCCATGCACTACGCAATGGCCGAATTCGGTTCCGGCAGCATAGTCAGGATCCACATGCAGCGGGCTGTAATCGCCACTCACCACTGCAAATTGCCACACGTCTTCTTGAGTAAAGAGGTGATCTAATTCAAAGGTATCCCCCGGACGGATGTCGGCAAAGCCCAGTTCTGCTACAGGCTTGGGGTTATTCACGTTTTCACTCCTGTCATGGCATGGCGCTTCTTTCCGCACTACCGCCGTTCCTGGGTAACCCGCTAAAGCTTGGATTGGACCATCTGAAGAACATCCAGATAGGACAGCATGGCCTCAAACTCACTGGGGTCGAATGAGATAGAGAACTCTTCCTCCAAGGCGATCACCAGTTGAATATGGTTGGCGGAGTCCCAACTCTCCGTATTGTCGACTGAAGTGTCGTCAGTGATGCTGTCGGGACTGAGGTTGAGGATGTCCGACATCACTTGCTTGATCAGGTATTCAAGATTTTCCTTCATCAGAATTTTCTCTTTTGGCTAAGTGATGCCCATATCAGCAGGTTTTTTTGACCTTGAACCACGCCGGCCAAGTGATCCAGGCGTTGCTCAGCTCCAGGCGCCATATTGAAGTCCCATCGGGTTCTTCTATCTCCGGTGTGAATCCGTGGCGTTTGAACAGATCTCGCACCGGGATATTCTTAGCGGTAGGGATGATCGTCCCGCGCAACTGCATTGCGCCCTGTCGGTTAGCGATTTCACAGAGATGGGCCAGCATTGCGGTCTCAACGGTGCGGCCAATGATCCGGCAACTCAGTAGAAAGGTGTCGATGTCAAGGGATTCGTTATTCAGCCGGGCCATAACCAGACCGACGATGCCGTTGTCGCCAAATCGGTCAGCCACGGCGGCGGTGATGAGCAACCAGTCGGGATCGGTCATGCGGTGGGCAATCTCGGCATCGGAGTAGCGCTGGGTGGTCACGTTAAACTGATTAGTCTTTTGGGTCAGTTGCGCGGCGCGGGCGAGATTTTCCGGGTTGACTGGATTCAGCGTCAGCACCATGTCCAAATCACGGTAGTAGGTTTCTAAATCAGCACTGGCTTCCCGCAATGCCTCGGCTTGATCCCGTTGTTCATAAAGCGTAGCTCGTTTTTGGTCTTCCTCGGAAAGCGATAAGGTATCGAACCAGCCGTCTTCGAACAAGGACTCCAGGTAGCGCTCGGGCTGCGGGGGCAACTGGAGTACCGTGACCATTGGCAACGCTGTACGCACATGCTCGCATTCCGCCGGATTGTCGTCCACGAAGACCAAATGATCGAGTCCAATGTTGAGTTTCCTAGCGATGCGGGCCAATGACTCGCTTTTAGGTTCCCAATGTACCTGGAATTCAGCGAAGTCCGTGTGTTTAAGCACCATGAAGGGATGTTTCTCGAAAACCTCGTCCACGTCTTGAGGATTATTTTTGCTGGCGATTGCGAGAATCACGCCTCGATTGCGGAGAGCGAGAATGCCGCGCTGAAACTCGACAAATGCGTTGCCAGGGTAATGAGGGCCAAGTTGAATACCGCTAAGACCTTCTTCGCCGATGATCCCACCCCACAGCGTATTATCCAAATCCAGAACCAGACACTTGCGCGACAACCCGACCAGAGCGCGGCAGTATTTAGCATATTCTTTTGCTAAGGCGCCGAGCATGGACTGATGAATAGGGGCATGGGCATAGAGCCGCATCCGGGCATCGTACCAGTTGACCGCACCGTGCCGCGCCACCAGTCCGGCATAATCAAGAAGATGAATATCGGTTACTTGGGAACACGCTTCATACAGAATATCGTTGAGTCGGCCTACTAGCCGAGACTGTCCATCACGACTCTTGATATCGAGAATGCCGAGTAAGCGAGCTACTGGAGGGGCGAAGTTATGCACCAGCAGCGGGGCGTTCGAGGTGGCGCGAAACTGCTGAAGTAATCCAGCAATCTCTTTGAAAAAGGGTTCCAATGGAATCGCCGGGAATTCGGTGGATGGAGTCGTGTATTGACCATACGCAGCAGGTTCCCAATCTTCGCCTTCCACCGCCAGAATTACTAAGTCTGGATGGCTTTGGTAAAGACCGCTATTCGAGTCAAGCAGTTCCTGGCGAAACGTGTTGAATCCGGATTGGTAGATTTTAACAGCGATGCCATTGATGAAGCTGTGAGCGATCAATGCGTCATGGGCGAATTCGATGGAAAAAGATGAAAGTAGCGCCACTCGAAAGGGGCGTAACCCGAACGCTGGTGCTTCCCCGCTTTCTGCGATTCGGCGCAAAAAACGGAGAGTACGAAGGCTGGGCTGAGCTTGCAATAACAGGCGGGCGTACTGAATCGCCCGATCAAGGTTCCTCTCCTTGATTTGAGCCGTGATGGCGTCGCGTAGTTGGGAGTCGTGGGTGGATGTCTGAGGAGCTGCAGGAGCCTTGGTTTCAGTCATAACAGTGGATTCCCCGGTCCAAAAGATTGCGGGTCGCGTTGAGGACATCCTGGGCGCGAAGGACCGTAATATCGAGTTTGCCGATTCGGCGCCGGTGTAAGGCTTCGATACGCTTCAGTTCGGGAACGATTTTATGCAGGTTTCGTCGTCGGGATACGGCGGGTTCAAACAGTCGGGTTTCACAGGAGTGCAGGTTTCCCTCCGGATCTTTGACTTTCAGCAAAAAAAGTTCTTTGGTGAAGGGGTTGATGGGAAGGCGTTCTTCAAATAATTCTTCTATATAGTGGTAAAAAGTGAGTACCCCAATACCTGTTCCTATGAGCAGTATTTTGCCCTGATGCTCCAAGAGTCGTTCAAAGGGGCTACCTTGTCCACAGGGCGTTCGTGCAAGGTAGTGTTGCGCTGCAATCGCTTCGGCTTGGTTTCCCCATACGGCCACGGGATGCGTCGGGTGCAGGCTGCGGATTACGCCCGAAGATCGCCGAAATAGTTCAGTGATCAGCCCCATGCGGGAGGGAGTGCGTTTGGCGTCGAATAGGGGGTTGGCGCGGGCATAGTCAACGGCGGTGCCGGTAAATGGCATGGTGGGCATGATGATAATGCCCGTTGGGCTGACGGCTTTTTGGAGAGTAGCAATGATGTCGGTTGGTTTGCCTTGGAAGCCTTTGAATGCATCAAAGGAACTGTGAACGAGTATTGTGTCACCTGACGTAATACTTAAATCTCGAAGAGCTTGCTCAAATTCAGTTGCACTAAAAGAATAGAATGCATGCTCATAAAATACACGCAATCGTTTAAGTAAAGATTTTATGCGATTCTTGAAAGACACAACGGGCCTCGCAATTAGAAATCCAGATAGAATTACTGAGTAATTTTCATATATTGGAATTGTATCCTGTGGCCTTAATTTGATACTTTTTATTTGATGAATAATACATGGATCCAAGCGGGATGGGGCTTAAAAAAAAGGTTTTGCTTGTTTATCAGTAGCATAGCTAATCGTGTCGCTATCCGTTGTAAGACTGTGCGTTGTCGTGGAAAGTCAATCAGCGCCCCACAATATACACAAGATTCTTCTTGATCATAGGTGCCGTAAGGATTACCCGCATAGTCCAGTAATGCTACCGAAGTTGAATTTGTACTGTCCTTGCATAAACCTACATAAGATGCTTTCTTCCATTCAAGAGTCGAGAATAGACTGCGAAGACGGGATTCATCAAAGCTGTTCAAGTGTCCATAAGGCGGATTTGACTTGCCGCAGGATCGGCAGGTCGTTTGGGCTGTACGAAGATCTTGGCGGTAGGGTACACCGATCAGGGCCGAATCACGGGTAACACGGGCAATCTCGGCACAAGCCTTAGGTAATAAGGATGGCGGAATATGCTCTAACACTTCGCTGCAAAGCACAAAGTCGAAGTAGTGATCGGGATACTGTAATTGAGTGACGTCGCCCGCCACATTTTCAATGTGCGGATGCTCAATGCATGGACATTTAAGGTCTAAAGCCACAACCGACTTAAATCGCTCGGCAAGCCTCTTAGAAAGATAGCCATCACGAGCGCCAATATCCAGTGCATTATTTCCTGACACGGGAATAAGCGCGAAGAGGTCGGCAATCCGAGCTTGTTCCTTTTCACTCCCTCGATTTGGAATAAATTCTTTGCTGAACATAAGCATCTTACCGATTATAATCAATGTAAGATTTGAGAAATAGTAAGTTCTACTGTCGCTATCCTTTCGAGAAGGCTATAGAGATAATCCTTACCTTGATCTATTTCATTAATGAGCTTTTTTAGTCCCTTCGATTCAATCAATCCTGCATCGATCACTCGATGTTCCTTCATAAGCTTTAAAACAGAATTCCTTCTTTCAAGACAATGTCTGAACATGGCTGGAAAACTCACAAGCGATCGTTCCAAGTGTCCTTGGCTGAGTCGCTTAACATAATATTCTATCTTACCGATGATCTCTAAAAGAGCTTCTTTTGCTCCTGGTTGACGATCTATTAGAACTCCCGTCGCAGAGTATGGAATATGGCGGAGATTTTCGAACTCCTCCAAGAATAATTGGAAGTAAAGAGCGTGACCTGCCTTGATCTCATGAGGGATTTTCATACAACAGTCGAAAAGATTATAATCAAGAAAAGGCATTCCTATATTTTCAACAATACGATTGGTATTTGCTTCAGCAGCGGTATAAGTTCGGATACGAGCTGCCCATACGAAATAATCAGCTATCTCAGATGATTTTGCGCCCTCTAGGTGTTTTAAGCGGCTTACCAAACTAACCGCTAGATTATCCACTAATTCTTGAGTAAATTTTGGAGTAAAGTAGTTGCGAGCGAAGTCATAATTGATTGCATGATAAAGACCCAATAATTGTTTTACATGCTGCTCGATATTACCATAACCACCAATTGCAAAAGAGGGATTCGTTGCTAGCTGAACGTCAAAGGCATACCCATTGAGTACTCGGTTATAGCCGCGCAATGCACAGAATTGCTCATGCCACGGAAAAGACCACGATTGATGAACGGACTGCCAACCTCCAGTCCACTCAACAAATTGCGGCCATGCGGTAGAAACATCCAGAAACTCCCGGTAATCACCAAAATCCCATCGCGCGCCAACCACTTCAGCAACCTGTTTAGCAAATTTGCGTTCGATACACCTTCGCGTATCTGTCCCGATAGTAAAAGTATTCAGAGGTTGATGATTGATTCGATGAGCGTAGGCAGCGATAAGTCGTGAATCCATACCACCACTTAAAGCAAGTGCGGTTGAGTTCGGTGCTTTTGAGAGTTCAATTTGTACAGCTTGTTTAAGGTAGGCTTTGGTGGTTTCCAGGATTTCACGACGGTCTGAGAGGTAGTTTTGTTGGTGAAATGGGTAGTCCCAGTACTGAGATACTGTTGCTCTGTCCTTATGAATTTCCATATTGACCGCATTGGGGAGTCGTTTGATGGCTTCAACCAGCGTGCGATCATCAAAAATTAACTCCATGGAGATCAATTGCGCTGCGCCCGCACGATCCAAAACTCTGGGTATAGGAAAGACATCCAGCATCATTTTGAGGTCGTGTGCAAGAATAAAATATTCTTGGGTTTGTGAAAAATAGAGAGGTTTCAACCCATAACGGTCCGTTATCAGTGCTACATTTCCTGTTTTCTTGTCATAGCGAAAAGCTGTGTACTGACCCTGCCAAAAGGTAGTAACCTTGGTTGATTCTTGCCTGATACTGGAAGCCATTATTTCCGCATCGCTTCTGATTATGTCAGATGCTGTACTCACAATTTTTCCACAGACTTCTTCCCGATTATAAAGATACCCCTCGGCAACTGAGATTATATCTACAGTCTCTTGAAGGTCTACAAAACCTTTGGCTTTTTCAGGGTTGGCGCAGATAACAAAGATACCTACTCGATGATCAATAAATTTCAATGGAAATAGCAAATGCCTAGCTAAAATCTCTTCTGAAACCTTAGCAGCAACTTGAAAGTTTTTTTCTTTACGATTACCTTCTTTCGATACATAAATAAAGAAGCGATTCATCTACATATCTCCCAGTATATTACGCTGTTTTCGAATGCCATAATGGTAATTTTCCTAATTCACCAAAAACCGAAAGTCAACAGACCGCGTACCCAGTTACGATGTTCTGGTGTCTCTATTAATCTGAATAGTCGGTTGAGTACCGCCCGTAGCCCCTGACGACGTAGCATATAGTAAAGGTCAAATATCTGACTTACTGCTTCTTGACGACAGCGTTTATGCCAGATCCTTCGTACTTTAGAGAAGCTACTAAGCCACGAGGATATTTCTTTGAAACGAACTAATGCCTGTTCTTTTTTTTCATTTTCCAAGCATTTTGGCCGATTATCGTGAGCAATACGCAAAGGCACTACATGCCATAAAAATTGAGGGTTACCCTCTATGAAATTGACATCTATTCGCAATATTAAACTGTCGAAAACACCTATATGTTGACTCTGATAAGGGTTGCCGTGGACTCGGAAGATAAAATTACCAAGGGAGTAAGCTATTAGCCCCCCCTTATATTCCTCAATGCCCTGTAGCACATGGGGATGGTGTTGAATCACCAAATGGGCACCTTGTTTAACTAGCCAGCGAGAAAAACGCCTTCTCCAAGGGGCGGGGACAGGGTTAAACTCTATATCCGCGTGCACAGAAACAATCACCAAATCAGCAGATTGAGTTGCTTCTTGGATGCGTCCTGCCAATTCTTTATCGTACAGCGATGCGATTCCAGGACGATTTCCATAAGCATAGTAATAAGATGCTTCGCCTACCCCAAGAAAAGCCATACGATATCCATGACGCTCAGCAAATACTATTCTGTTTGCCTCAGTTGAATTGCGCCCCGCACCAAAATATAACAAACTGAACTTATCCAAAGTACTTAATGTAACTTCCAGACTTTCGGAGCCACAGTCGAGTATATGATTATTAGCTAAGTTCACAACTGAAAAACCCGCATCACGAAGCCCTTCAGCACAAAAAGTTGCTGGAACCGCCATACGATTAGTACGCGATGCAATAGAACAGGTTTCATCTACAAGGCAGCACTCCAGATTACCCACAGCTAGATCTACACCTTCTAAGAGATGGCGAATCTTGGCATAGGGATAGTCAGGGTTTCGTTGTTCATTGCCTTGAAGCCAATTCATACCTAAACAAATATCGCCAACAAAAGCCAATTTAAGCACTGAACCAGTGTTCATATGTTAATGCCTGATGTAGCGTAACCGCTTTTCATCTTATCATGGTAATACATGATCGCTGATTGTACACGCATATTCATCAGCACGTTTGTTCACACAATGGCAAAATAAGCCGGAATTGACCTTTTTAAGTAACATAGGAAAATGAAAATCACGCCGAATAAGCTTCGATATTGCACGTTCCAGATAGTAGAGCCAACGATATTGACGTGGTGAAATGAACCAAATTATGGCATTAATACGGTGAACCAAAGGTAGTGTCCATATCTGCCAAGACCTTAATATACGGTACTCTAGCAGATGATTCAAATACTCCTCACGCAAACGAGTATTAGCGGGTAGATATGGTGGTGTTAATTCAACAGATGCAGTCATCTTTTTCTGGCCAAATTGTTGACGTGGGATACCAATATCTTCTGCGATTCGGCGCGAGATCGGTCGGTCATAAGAATTACCCAAGCGCCATCGGTTCATTTCGCTCGATTCGGTAATATCCATGATATCATCGCGTTGACGGGCACCTATGTAAAAGAGCGGTAGATCGATAAATCCCTTTACTAGACGAACCTCGGTAAGGCCGTGACCACCTCCTAGATCGTAGCGCTCAAGTTCGCTTATTCTCATATGCTTCCCACAATGATCCAGATAGTTTTGACGTGGATAAAACATTTCACCGAGCGTACCAGTGAGCAAAAGAGATGGGGTATTAATCATATTAACTATGCCCATCAAGAAAACATCTTCGCTACCATGAATAGCGCAATAATAAAGATATTCATCATTACAATGATTGGTAAAAACAACGCGCCTTTCTATAGGCGAAACTTGAAGGCCAAGGATATCGCAGATTTCTGTACCATCGTCATCAGACTGGATAACTTCATCGTTTTCAGCAAACCGCCCACTACCTTTACCCTTTGAAATAGTAAATACCTGATCGATACCATATTGTGCAGCTATGGCATTAACAGCCGTCGTATCGTAGCCACGTGATTGTGTTGAAAATATTTGCAGTGGTCGTTTGCGTTCTGGATCACGTGCATTAGTTGCAATGATGCTATAATTGCTATTAACATAGTCAAAATAATCAGTGTAGCATGTAAAATGTGGGGGCCATGGTTTATCGATTTCTTCGATACCACGCAAAGAAATCCTTAAGTTGCGATAAATTAGGCGCTGTATTGTATCACCAGTCGTAGGAATTTCGCGTCGATAAAGCCCTATGCCAAGCTTAATCGATTCGTTAATTACAGCATAGTCCGGATTGTCAATATCAAGTTTATTACCGGTTAGCGCTAGCAACAAAGGCAACGAGTTAGCGGCAAGTAACACGTCAACACGCTTACAGTAGTAGAGATAATCGGTAGTGCTACCGCTGGAAACAAGCGTCAAACTATCGTCGCGAAGCACACCACCGCTGCCAAAAATGCAATCCGTCTGGTCAAACCCGCCTTGTGCAAAGGATCCATTCCATACACCTTCGATGAAAAATGAGTCGCTTATTTCAACCCAAGGTCCATGATATAGCGATACGATCTCCGCACTTTGATGGATGGATACCGCCCAAGCCAATTTCGGTAAGTTGCCAAGCAGATGTGTAGTCATTCGCATCGGTATTTTCTCTATAAAGACTAGACAAATATTTTCATTTTTTCCAAAATGAGGCAACAAAAACGCACGTTTCCCGCCAGATATTGCGATCAAGCAGGCTTGCCAGAACTAAGTAGATTGCTGCACCGATTACAACAAGAATGGCGAAGTGAGCATATTGATTAAACATACCAGATAATCCGGAACGACATAATGGTATCGCGACAAACAACATAATACCAGCGGCCATCGCCGGCGCTAAAAAGGTACGTACTAACTGTGCTAAATTAATCCCAATAACTGCTGAAGCACGATGGAAGTTAAGTAAGAAAACTATTGGTACGGCAAAAACCCAAGCGGTTGCCAAACCATTTATACCCCATTGCACACCTACCAGCATGGCACAAGGCATAATAACAGCACCAGTCAGGGTATTGTAGAGGTCGATATCTGCTCGCCCTAAGGCAGAGGTTACAGTAGATAGGATATTAGCGGCCATACGTACCGGCACGACAAGGCTGACCAATTGCAGCGGTACAATAGCTGCTTCCCATTTCTCGCCAAGCAGCAAATTTACTAGTTCTGGTGAGATTGCAGATAGCCCCCATAAAACCGGAAATAAAAAATAAGCAATTAAGCGTAGAGATTTAAGCAATTTCTCAGCTATGATTTCTTTTTGATCCTGAATCCGCGCAACAGCAGGGAATGCAACTTGATTAAATACTATCATCATCTTTTGCATGGGTAAGGACGCTAGATACATTGATACAGAATAAAAACCCAAAGCCTCTTTACCAAGAAATTTTCCAGCGATAAAAATATCTGCCTGAGATAAAAAATGCCATAAAATTCGACTGAGAGTAGTAAATCCGCCGAAGGATAACAAGCGATTAATACCACGTAGCGAAAAGCTTGGCCACAAATGTTCAGGGGTCAGAACTAGGAGAAGCACCGCACGCAACGTAGCGCCAGAAAGATTACCAAGCACCAATGACCAAACACCAAAATCAGCTAAAGCCAACAAAAGCGTTATTACACCGGCAGTCAGCCCTAAGGAAACATCAACAATGGCTAGCAACTTAAACTGCATTTGTCGCCGCATTCGTGAGTCTGGAACTAACACGACAGCAATAATAACGAACTGCAGCGATGCAGCCTGAATAATCGGCGATAGCCTAACTTCCTCGAAAAACGTAGCAATAAGCGGTGCTGATAATAATAATATAGCAAAGACTGTCATATTAAGCAGGATAGCAGCACCAAAAATCTGCTTTATATCCTGTCGACTTAATTCGCGTGCTTGCACAAGAGCCGCACCAAGACCAAATTCAGCAATGGTCGTAAGCAATGCAACTATGGCAGAGGCTAACGCCATCAATCCATAATCCGAAGGGGAGAGCAACCGCATGACGATAATAGTAATGGCCCACGTAATCAACTGGCCACCAAACTTAGCGAACGCCGTCCATTTCAGCCCTGATAGTACCTGTTGTTGCAAACCCATTTATATATGTGATCCAGTGGAAATTTATGGCCACTGTCCGACGCTAACCAACTTTTTACGCAACCCTGGTAACGGGTAGCCCAGTTGATAAGCGCGTTTAGCATGTTCTTTAGCCAGCGCATATTGTTTCATATCAAAATAAAGTAATCCCAGATTATATTGTAGGTCAGCAGAATTTGGCTGAAGTTGCTCCGAAAGCTTATACGCAGTCAATGCTTTTTGCAGATCGCCGCTCAAATGAAGATAAAGACCATAAATCAGGCGCACAGTCGGATCGTTTGGCCGCCAGCGAATGGCTCTATCTAAGAGACATTCAGCAGAAGCAGGGTAGCCTCCTGCCGCCGTCGGTGGTTTATAAGATTCTTTCTTTTCTTGGCTTTTTCGGC
>ERZ795055.598-NODE-598-length-33616-cov-5.819493_pt1 | contig 33616 bp, 30 predicted proteins | sample MGYA00375139_ERZ795055 | MGnify/ENA primary metagenome ERZ795055 (study PRJEB30184, sample SAMN05720283) | anaerobic digester metagenome | isolation source: active sludge of municipal wastewater-treating anaerobic digesters | place: USA | collected 2015-01-23 ... | reverse complement strand
TGGCGATAATAAATCATGCCGTCCGCCGGCATTGGAGGGCTTATGCTGAACCAGAGTATGAAATCCGTCATTACCGCATCTCTTCTCGCTTTTTTCTTTCCAGTAATCATGTCTGGCTTCTCCGGGAAAAATTGCGCCCCGCTGAATGCCGCAATCCGGGCATATAGCGGAGAGCACCGGACGATCGCCCACGATTTTCTCGACATGGAGAGTGATTTCGGTGCGAAGAAAGAACATTACGCGGCGGTAGACAGGCTCATAAACAGGGCCGCAGAGAAAATCGTACCCCTGAAGACATACACGACCGAGCAGGCAGTGCAGACTCTGCTGGCCCTCGATTCCCTGCTCAAAGAGGATGGCTATCGCTTCGGCGATAATTTTCTGCTGAGCATTGGCCTCGAAAAAAAAGTCATAGACTGCGACAACTACTGCACGCTGTACATCGCCATCGCCGAGGTGCTGAAAATACCGCTGATACCGGTTTACGCGCCAAACCACAGCTTTTTGCGGTTTTTCTTCGATGACGGTTCTTATCTCAACTGGGAGCCGATCGAGGCTGTCCCCCTGCAGGATTCGTTCTATATAAAGAAACTCGGCATTCCTCAGGAGTCAATTCGCAGCGGTGTGTACCTGAAGAGCCTTGAGCGCAGGGAGTTCATCGGCGTCGAGCACAACAACATCGGAGCGTGGCTCATGTCTCATGGCAGATACGCCGACTCACTGTCCCATTTCGGTGCGGCGATTGAACTCTATCCCGCTTTTTCATCGGCATACCACAACCGCGGTTCGTCCTACTACGCGCTGAAAAAAATCGCCGAGGCTGAATCCGATCTCAAGAAGGCGGCCTCTCTCGACCCGTCGCGCGCCTCGACGCGCAACACCCTCGGGGATGTATACTTCGATCTGAAGGAATATGAAAACGCGCTGCGCGAATACACGGCGAGCATCAAGCTTGATCCAGGCAACTACGTGCCGTATTACAGTATCGGGCTCCTGATGAAGGCCATCGGCGAGGAAGACCAGGCAGGCAAGTGGCTCAGGAAGGCCGAAGAGGTCAAGGCCGGTTCGAAGAAGTGACGGTGTTAATGTAATTGACAGCGGGAGACTGCGGTCATAATCTATGCCGTCATTTTTCAGGATCGCCGTTCACGGCAGCTGGCGGATCATCATTTAAGACTTTCCCCTTCCGGTCAAACACGGAAAAGATTCCTGAATAATTTTGTGTAAAGTGAGGACACGATGGATTTGAAGCGACAGCTCGGGCCTGTCACCGGCGTACTCGTCATCGTCGCCGACATGATCGGCACGGGGATTTTCATGACAACGGGCAATATCCTGGGAATGACGGGAAACGCTCTCCTGGTGCTCACGCTTTGGTGCCTCGGCGGATTAGTGGCGATCACCGGATCGCTCTGCTACGCGGAGCTTGCCGCGATGTGGCCTGACGAGGGCGGCGAATACCAGTACCTGAAAATGATTTTCGGCTACCTGCCTGCATTTCTTACCGGGTGGATATCGCTGATGGTCGGGTTTTCGGCGCCTGTCGCGACCGGTTCAATTTTACTCGTTGAGTACATTGACAGGTTCATAACATTCGCGGGGGTCACCGACCCGAACGTGGTTGCGCTCTTCACCGGTGCAGGCCAGAAAGGCATTGCAATCGGCATCATTGTATTTTTCACGATGATGCATATCGTGGGTGTCAGGAGAGGCGGCTACTTTCAGAACGGGCTCACCGTGCTCAAGATCGCCCTGGTGGTCTCGCTCATCGTTCTCGGGTTCTGGGCCATCGACTGGAGCAACGCCGGGCGGCTCACGGCGCTATATTCGCCCGCTGCCGATTCTCTCAACTTGAGGCTGACCGGACTCGCTCTCTTGATGGTGATGTTCGCGTATTCCGGTTGGAACAGCGCAACCTACATCGCGGGCGAGATACGGGACCCGGGCAGGAACCTGCCCAGGATTTTACTGGCCGGGACGTTGCTGACCACGGTGCTGTACCTTCTCATAAATGTCGTCTACCTGATGGCGGCTGACGGGCCTTCGATCATGGGCAAAGACGAGGTCGGAGCAATTGTCACATCCTCGCTTTTCAGCCCCGGTCTCGCGGGCTTTTTCACCCTGTTCATCGTGCTCATCCTCCTCTCCGCGGTTTCGGTGCAGATGATGGTCGGGCCTCGCGTGTGCTACGCGATGGCCCAGGACGGCATGATATTCAGGTCCCTGTCGGCGGTCAATGACCGTTTCGGAACGCCTCACCGGGCGATCCTTGTGCAGATGTTTCTCGCGATACTGTACATCGTTGTCGGCAATGCGATGACCCTTATCATATACATGGGCTTCGCGCTTAATATATTCCCGCTGCTTACGGTCATCGGCCTGGTCTATATGAGGATAAAGCGGCCCGATCTCGCGCGTCCGTTCAGGGTGCCCTGGTTCCCGGTGATTCCGGCGTTCTATATCGCGGTTTCTGCGTCGATGATGATCGCAGCGCTCATGAACTGGACAGAGACCTCGCTGTTCGCGATTGGCGTGGTCCTGGCGGGAATTCCGGTGTACTACCTGTGGAGGCGGTTCGTTTCGCGAGACGTGAAGGGCGGACGGGCGTGATTTTTCAATGTATCGAGGCGAAGAAATCCATCACCGGTTTTACTTCAGATGACCAGTAATTGAAATCGTGCCCCGCATCCTCCGGAGCGTTGAAGACTATATTCAGAGCGGGGTGCATTTTTTTGAGGGCGGAGTAAAACGATTCGCTCTGCGAGAACGGCACCACCTCGTCCTTTTTTCCATGGCCCAGGTACAGGGGGACGTTCCAGCGGCCGATGTTTTTCTGCGGGTTGTCGGCGCCTTCCCATCGATCGCGGAATTTTCTGAAGGGTCCGTACACCGATGTCATGAGCCTGTCCCGGGGCATAGCGCTCTGGTCGAAATCGCCCGAAAGGGCCGCGGCAGCCCTGAACACGCCCGGGTTCTGCAGGGTGACGAGCACGGCCCCCCTGCCGCCGGTCGAAAGCCCCATGACAAAGTTTTTACCGCCGTTCCTGAAAAGGCCGATCTCGCGCAACGCGGGCAGGAGCCTTTCCCTGATCCACCGGCCTCCCGGCATCGCGGACCATTTCATCTCGGTTTCTGGATAATAGCTCGATTCGTACAGCGTCGTATTCATCTCGGGAAAAACGCAGCGGAAGCCGAGCCTCTCAGCCTCCGAGATGATGGGGCTTTTGCTCTGCCATTCCCTGCGCGGGAATTTCCATCCCGGCAGTACGAGCACGTCCCCTGCATGGCGGCCCGATACCGGCATGTAAACGTCGACCGGTATGGTGCGCCTGTCAACCGATCCCTGCGGTAAGGCCGGGACCTCAATCGTGGAAAGGCCGCGGGGCGGCGCGGCCGGTGCCGCCGCACTCCTGTCGGCCTGGAACATGCAAAGGCACAGAACGGCCGCCGCCGCGGTTTTACATATCCCGCGTTTCAGGCGCCCGTCCATGATCAGTTCTTTATCCTCTCGGCGAGCATCAGGTTGGACTCGTTCTTTCTGTAATGGTAGCCGTAGCAGAAGGGAAGAGGCCCGGTGGAGCGCTTGAGCATCGAATCCTTGAAGTCAGGCTGGAACTTGTGCGTGAACAGGTCTATCGGTTTGTCGTAGGTCCCGTGAAGCGTCAGGTTCCACTGCTCGGGCTTGAAGTGTCTGAACGGGATCCCGGAGTCGTCCTGGAGGATGTAGTCGCTTGATGAAAGTATGAACGAACGGATCATGTTGAATTCATTCTCGAGGTACATCAGGTACGAGGCGGATTTCAGGATCGTGGTACAGCGGCCCTGCTTTTCGAGGAATCCGGTGAAATGAGGATTCGCCGCCAGCGACGGGTTGGACACGTCGACCTGGAAGTACCTGATTCTTTTCGTGTAGCCGCCCGGGGATGTGCGAAAGATGATTTCCGCGCCGGGAATCGGCTGCTCATCCGTGTCAGGCGTTCTGGTGACGATTTTTCCCCTGGAATTCAGCCAGATATTTTTCGCGCCAGTCACTTCATATCCCGATCGGGAGATGAACCACATCATGACGCTGACCGCGCCGGTGTACTCGCTGGTCCCGATCTCGACCCTCATGTTGTTGGTCCTGAAAAAATTCACCCAAATCACGGTGTTGAGGATTTTCTTGAGGTCTTCAAGTCCCTTGAACACCGCCTCAGGGTCGTCGCCGTTGAGCTGGGGAACGGCGCCCGGAGGCTCCAGCGCGAAAAGAATGTACTCTTCGCCGCGGGGAAAGAATAACAGGGCGTTCAGGATGTCGGGCCCGCTGAAAGGATAGAGAACGGTGGGGGTGAATTCCCTGTTCAGATGCTTCAGTTTCCACGCCTCGATTTTCTTCTGGTTCGGTTTCTGCAGGGCCGACCATCCATGCTCGATTTCTTTTTTGTACGCCACGTATCTTTTATCGAGTGTCATCCGGTAAAGTGGTGACGACTCAGGCACGTCCACGCCGGCAAGGAACATGGCCGTGTCATTTTCTATCGCGCAGGGCCTGAGGCCGCCTGAGACTTTGCCGCCTGCTTCAGACCTTCCGTAAAGCGACCAGACCAGTAGCACCGCGCATGCAGCTGCAGCGGCGACAAGAATCGGCATGGGGATTCGTTTTACGATTATTTTGGGTTCTGCTGAATATTTCATCGCTCGGTAATACTCCGGAAAAAATATTGAATTCGTACCGCTCATCTCATACGGAACATCATCTGTCAAGATATTATCGGAACGTGTTCATTTCCCGAAAAACCGAAAAATTCCGGTTGTCGAGCATGTTCAGTTGTTTAAAAAATGATTGAAATATCGGCCGTGCAGGCGGTGTAATAGCGTCAAAATTTTCATACCGGAGATATGCATGGGAAATAAAATCGTTTTTCTCGACGCATCCACGGTCGACTACGGCGACATCGATTTTTCTCCAATTGAAAAGCTGGGCGATTTTACGGCCCATGACCTGACCGCGCCGAAAGATGTCCCGGCCCGATGCAAAAACGCTTCGGTCGTCATCACCAACAAGGTCGTGTTCGACCGGGCTATGATCGGGCTCTGCCCTTCGGTCAAATGCATCGCCGCGGCCGCAACCGGCTACAATGTCATCGATGTCGAATTCGCCGCTTCAAGGGGCATCCCGGTGTCAAACGTCCCCGGCTACTCCACATCTTCCGTGGCCCAGCTCACCGTGACCTTCATCCTCGCCCTGGCCTCGAACCTGATGAAGTACAACGATGCGTCCCTGAACGGCGCCTGGAGCGCGTCGCCCATATTCACCATGGGGACATGGCCGTTCGCCGAAGTGCGCGGAAAGACACTGGGCATTCTCGGCTGCGGCGCGATCGGCAGCGAGGTCGCGCGGCTGGGCCAGGCCTTCGGGATGAATGCGGTAGCGCTCGCCCGTGAAGGAGAAAGATACGGGAACGGCATCGAGCGCCTTTCTCTGGCCGAAATCGCGGCGTGCTCCGATTTCGTGTGCGTGCACATGCCGCTCACCGATTATTCGCGCGGCCTGATCGATTCCCGCTTTCTGGGCATGATGAAACCGACCGCGTTTCTGATCAACATGGCGCGCGGCCCCATCGTGGACCAGGCGGCGCTTAAAAGCGCGCTTGAAAACGGCGTGATCGCGGGCGCCGCCCTTGACGTGATGGCCAAGGAGCCGCCCGACCGCGGCGAGCCCCTGCTTGCGGCGCCGAACCTCATCGTCACGCCCCATATCGGCTGGGCGAGCCTTGAATCCCGCAGAAGGCTCGTCGACGAGATCGCCGGGAACATAGCCGCATTTCTGCGCGGAGAGAGAAGAAACGTGGTCAACGGCTGAAGCCATAAACCGCCGCCTGATCCGGCGACAGATCCGCTTTTCAATCCTGCCGTTAAAAAAATTTCAGAAAATTGCTTGCTATGTGTAATGTTGCTCATTACATTGACCGCCGTTTTAGCGGGCAGGTCTGCGGTTGTGACTTGCTGTTTTTTTTGATATTGTGATACAATTAAGCGACTTTACAGGGGTGAATCATTGGCGAATGGACAGCGGCCTGCGACACCGGGAGAGATTTTAAACGCGAAATTCCTGAAGCCGCTCGGCGTAACCCAGCAGGAACTCGCCGAGAGACTCGGGATAACCAGGGTCAGGCTGAACGAGGTCCTTCTGGGAAAGCGTTCCATATCGGTCGACACCGCCATACGGCTTGCGCGTTTTTTCGGCACAACGGTCGAATACTGGCTGAAAATGCAGAACGACGTGCTGCTCTGGGAAGCGCAAAAGAACAACGAAGAAGAATATCGCAAGATAATACCGCTCAAGGAACTCAACATTAAAAAGGATTAATCGACAGGAGAAGGGTGGGCAGATGGATTTAAAAATGAAGGACATAATCGATCTTTTCGACGTTCCGGAGAAGACGATTTTAGCATGGATAAGCGAAAAGAAGATGCCGTCCTACAGGATAAAGAACCAGTACTATTTCAACAAGGCCGAAATAAACGAGTGGATACTGAAAAACGATATCGCCGTTTCGGAAAAGATACTCGATCTCGCCCTGACCAACAGGCCCGTGTCTCTCCTTGACCTGATCAGAACCGGCGACGTTCACTACGATATCGGGGGAACGACGGTGCGCGAAGTCATAGACGAAGTGGTCGACACCATTCCCATACCGAAAAGCACTGATCGTGACACAGTCCGCGCGTCGCTTCTTCAGCGCGAGGAGATGATGTCCACAGCGGTAGGGAAGGGGATGGCGCTGCCGCATCCGCGAAATCCGATCATTTCCGACCTCGACGACGAATCGGTGTCGGTGTGTTTCCTGAAAAACCAGGTGGATTACGGCGCGCTCGACGGCGAACCGGTCTGGGCGCTTTTCATCATCATATCGTCGAACGCCAAACGGCACCTTGAGATACTCTCGAAGATATCCTTCCTCTGCAAGCAGGACGATTTCATGAAAACGCTCAGGGAAAGGCCGAAAAAGAAGGTCTTTCTGAACTACATTGAGCAAGTCGAAAAGGAATGGAATGGGAGATAGGCCATGGAACTGATTGATCTTTATATAGCCGGGATCGGCGTCATTCTTTTCGGAGGGGTGTTTTCCCTGCCGCTCCCGGACAGGATGAAAAGCCTGGTCGTTGCGCTTTTCACCGGTTGCGGCGCGGCGCTCGTCGTATATGTTTCGATCAACGTGCTTTTCCTGAGCGACCCGGTGTCCGCCCGCTATGTTCTTTCGTATCCGGCCGGAACGGTTCCGGTCGTCGTGGACAGGCTCGCGGCCTTCTTTTCGCTGATCGTTTCGGCGATGAGCTTTATCGGCACACTGTACGCCATCGGCTACATGAGGCCGTACTGCGGAACCGGCAGGCCGGTAGCGTCCCATTTCTTCTTTCTATCCGTGCTCGTCGCATCCATGCTCGCCGTGACCGCGGTGCAGAACGTGGTCGCCTTTCTTGTCGTCTGGGAAATCATGTCGCTTTCGTCGTTTTTTCTCGTGGCGTTCGAAAACGAGCGCGAGGATGTGTACCACGCCTCGATAAACTACCTCATCGCCATGCACGTCGGGGTGCTTTTCCTGATCGGCGGATTCCTGGCAGCGTCGCTTGAATCGGGGAGCTTCGATTTCAGCTCGTTCCCGCAGGCTTTCGGGGAGAACAGGACCCTCGCCAATCTCGTCTTCGTGCTTCTTTTCGTGGGATTCGGGACCAAGGCCGGTTTCGTTCCATTTCACACCTGGCTGCCAAAGGCGCACCCTGCGGCCCCGAGCCATGTTTCAGGCCTCATGTCCGGGATCATGATCAAGACCGGAATATACGGGATACTGCGGGTCATAGGGCTGATCGGGAATCCGGGCGCCGAAATAGCCTATATGGTGCTGGCGGTTTCTATCGTTTCCGGCGTGCTCGGCGTGGCGTACGCCATCGCGCAGCATAACATCAAACGGCTGCTCGCCTACCACAGCGTCGAGAACATCGGCATCATCGGCATGGGAATAGGCCTGGGCATGCTTGGCCTCGCTTACGGCAACACGCCGCTGGCGGTTCTCGGGTTCGCCGGCGGCACGCTCCACGTGCTCAATCACTCGCTGTTCAAGTCGCTCCTTTTCTTCGCCGCCGGAGGAGTATACCAGAAAACCCATTTGCTCGACATCGAAAAGCTCGGCGGCATCGTGAAGTTCATGACGTTTACCGCCGTTTCTTTCCTCGTCGGGTCGATAGCAATCTCGGGACTTCCGCCCTTCAACGGCTTTGTCAGCGAGTTTTTCATCTACTGGGGTATGCTCAAGGGCCTTTCCTCGTCAAATATCCTTCTTGTTATTGTGATGGTGCTCTCCTTTTCGGCGCTGGCTTTCATCGGCGCGATGGCCCTGCTGTGCTTCACCAAGGTGTTCGGTGTCGTTTTCCTGGGGATGCCCCGCAGCCGTTACCATGAGGAGCCTGCGGAGGTTTCGTTGACCATGAAAGCGGCCATGGCGCTCCAGATGTTATTCATCGTCATGATCGGCATGCTGCCGCAGTACGCGTTCAGGGGCGTCAGCGTCGTCGTGCAGGCCTTGCTGCCCGGCGAATCGGGATTGTTCGATACATCCCCGTATATCGCGACTCTCGGCGGCGTTTCCGGGGGGCTCATTGCGTTCGTGGCGGTTTTCGCCGCGGTTTTTTTATTGCGGACCATGCTCCTGAGAAACAGGAGCGTCCAAGCCTATAAGACATGGGACTGCGGTTATCAGGCCGGGAACGCGAGGATGCAGTATACCGCGTCCTCGTACGCCGCACCTTTTCTCCGCGTCATGATTCCTTTCTTTTCATGGAAGGTCCGCCTGAAGAAACCCGCCGGGCTTTTCCCGGACGCGGCCCATTACGAAAGCCACGCAGAGGACCGTTTCGAAAGCGCCGTAATCAATCCGCTTGTGTCGCTCATCGAACGCTTTCTGAACGCTTTCACCTGGATACAGAGCGGGAGCACGCAGCAGTATATCCTGTACGGCCTGATATTCCTCATCGCAATCACTCTCTGGATCATGGTGGTGTGACATGCCTGAAACAATAATAAACATCGCGCTCCTGTTCGCGCTTCCCTTTTTCTTTCTGGGTATCATCAATCGCGTCAAGTCGTTCTGGGCGGGTCGGCAGGGCCCGCCGATGATGCAGCCGCTGCGGGATTTTGTCAAACTGATGAAGAAAGGCGAGGTGATCAGCACGACGTCATCTTTCGTTTTCCGCATCGCCCCGTCGGCGACATTCGCGTCGGTCATTGCGGCCGGGCTCGTCGTTCCACTCGCAGGCGGAAGATCGGCGCTTTCTTTTGAGGCGGATTTCATACTATTCGCGTACCTTCTCGGCATCGGGAAGTTCCTCACGATCATCGGCGCTCTTGACACCGGGTCGAGCTTCGAGGGAATGGGGGCGAGCAGGGAGGCGGCGTTTTCCGCGCTGGTGGAGCCGGCATTTTTCATGATCATCGGCTCGCTGGGGATCATATCCGGCGGCATGACCTTCGAGCGCCTGTTCATGATCGCAAGAAGCGGCGGCCCGGCGGTCCTCGTGCTTCCGCTCGGCTTTATCGCGCTGTTCATAATGCTTCTCGCCGAGGGGTGCCGCGTTCCGGTCGACGATCCGAACACGCACCTGGAGCTGACCATGATACACGAGGTGATGGTCCTCGACAATTCGGGTCCCGACATGGGCATGATCATGTACGCGGCCGGGATGAAAATGATAATCATCGGCGCACTCATCGCGAACCTGTTCATCCCATCGGGGATTCCATTCTGGGCCTCCCTGGGATTATTCGTTGCGGTCGAGGCCGCGCTCGCGGTCGTTATCGGCACGGTCGAGTCCGTAATGGCGCGGCTGAGGATGACCCATGTGCCGCAGTTTCTTCTTTTCATGACGGCGATATCAGTGGTAATACTGTCGACCGTCGTTCTCTTCATTTCCGGGGGCATACAATGATACAGATAGCGATCATCCTGTTCGGTCTCACCATGCTGTACGTTTCTGTCACGAGCCGTCTGGAAAGCTACGTCAAGGCCATCGCGGCCCAGGGGGCGATCCTGTTTTTTCTTGTGCTTTTAGATTACGGGACCACGAATCCGGGAAACCTCATCTTTCTGTCGTTCGAGACGCTCGCGGTGAAGGCGATCGCGATACCGATGTTCCTGATGTACGTGATACGCAAAAACGGCATATACCGTGAGGTGGAGCCGTCGGTGACCAATTACTCGTCCCTCGCGATAACCACGGCGATCTTCGCCGTCGGTTTTTACATCTCATACTGGGCGGCCGGAACGGTGAGCAACATGCGGCCGTTTTATTTCGGAATATCCATATCAACGATAGTGACCGGGCTTTTCATCATCATCTCCCGCAAGAAGATCATCACCCACGTGATGGGATACATGATGATGGAGAACGGGATATTCCTGCTGGCGCTTTCCATCGCGCGCGAGATGCCGTTCATAGTCGCGCTGGGGGTGCTTCTCGACATTTTCATTGCGGTCTACCTGCTCGGCCTATTCATCAACAAGGTGCAGGATTCGTATTCGGACACCCATATCGACTCGCTTGCTAAACTAAAGGATTGAACCCATGATTGAAACATTGCTCTTTCTCCCCGTGATACTCGCCGTTCTCGCCCTGGTGATGCGGAACAGGACCCTGAATATTATCATGACGTCGGCCTACGCCGCGGTCTTCATGGCGGTCGCCGTGGCCCTGTACCGGTCCCATGCCGCATTCACTCCGTATTTCCGGGTCGATGACCTGAACATTCTTTTTCTGCTGGTGCTGGCCGCGGTCTTCTGCGGCGTGGCCGTTTTCAATATTGATTACCTTAAAAAGAACGAAGCCCCGGCAAAGAGTCACGCGCTGTTCACCGCCAATCTGCTGATTTTCATCGCATCAATGACCGGGGTCATTTTATCGACGCACCTCGCGCTCATGTGGGTCTTCATCGAGGCCACGACGCTTTCGAGCTCATACCTGATTTACTTCAGCCATTCCGACGCCTCGCTGGAGGCCACCTGGAAATACCTGTTCATCTGTTCCATCGGTATCGCCATAGCTTTCGTGGGAATGATCATTCTTTCAATGGGCCTGAACCATTCCGATTCGCTTTTTTTCGACGACCTGTACGCCGGGGCGAAGAATATAAGCCCGTTCTGGCTGAAGCTTTCTTTCCCGATAATGCTGGCCGGTTTCGGCACCAAGGTCGGCTTCGCCCCGATGCACGCATGGCTCCCGGACGCGCATTCAGAATCCCCGTCGCCCGTCTCGGCGCTTCTTTCCGGTACTCTCCTCAACGCGGCGCTCATGGGAATAGTCCGGGTCAACAGGCTCATGACCCTGGCCGGGATGAAATGGTACGCCGAGAACCTTCTCCTGGCGATCGGATTCATATCGATTTTCGTGTCTGCCGTGTATATCATAAGCATCAAGAATTACAAGCGCATGCTGGCGTACTCCTCGATAGAGAACATGGGTATCATCGCGATATGCCTGGGGGTCGGGGGCGCGGGGATGTTCGCCGCCATGCTTCACCTGGCCGCACACTCGATTACCAAGGCCGCTTTCTTCCTCACCTCGGGAAACATTCTTCACCGCTTCAGGTCGAAGAACATCGACGACGTCCGCGGCCTACTCAGGTCCGATCCGGCCACGGGATGGCTCTGGATGCTCTGCTTCGCCGGCATCGTCGGAATCCCGCCGTTCCCGATATTCCTGAGCGAGTTCCTGGCCGCCAAGTCAATGATCGATACCGGCATGATAGCGCAGTTGATTCTTTTCCTGCTGCTCCTCACGATAAATATGGCCGGGATCGGAAAGGCCGTGCTCCGAATGAGCTTCGGCGCAGCTGTTGAGGCGGCGGGTGAACCCCGCGGAGGGCTGTTTTCGTATCTGCCGCAGTGGGTTTTTATCGCGCTCCTGCTGGTCATGGGAGTGTCGTTGCCCGGATTTGTCGAGGAGCTTCTGCATAAGGCCGCGGCCATGCTATAATACCGAGGATGTGTCGATTATGAAATGGATAAACACGAAAAACAACAGGCCGGTGCGGATTAAAGAGATACCGGAGATGGCCATGGAGGAGCTCCGCGCGCAGATCATAAGGACCTGCCGGGACGGGGCGCGCGTGATCTCATTCTTCGGCATGCCGCGCGGTTACAGGACCGCAGTGTACGCGGTGCTGGCCGATGACGAGGCCAGCCGCCTGTACCTGGCCTCCGCGCTGGTCGAAAATCACCGGAGATACCCGTCAATCACCCCGGAGGTTCCGCAGTTCCATATTTTCGAGCGGGAGCTTTACGAGGACACGGGGATCATGCCTGAAGGCCATCCCTGGCTCAAGGGAGTGCGTTTCGGCCATGAACGGGCGAATCGGGAAAGCACGATGGAGCGGTATCCTTTTTTCACCATGCAGGGGGAGGAGGTGCACGAGGTTGCGGTGGGACCCATCCACGCAGGCGTGATCGAGCCCGGGCATTTCCGCTTCATGTGCCAGGGAGAGGATGTGCATCACCTCGAGATACAGCTCGGGTACCAGCATCGCGGGGTCGAGGCCCTGATGGTAAAGAACTTCAGGCGATCGGGGATACATCTGGCCGAATCGATCGCGGGCGACACGGTGATCGGCCATGCCTGCGCGTATGCCGGGGCGATTGAATCCCTCACGGGAGTCGAGATAAGCCGAAGGGCGCAGTCGATACGCGCCATTGCGCTCGAGATGGAGCGCGCCGCAATTCATATCGGCGACCTGGGGGCGATCGCCAACGACGTGGCCTATCTCCTGGGGAACGCGGTGTTCGGCGTGACAAGGACCCTCGTGATCAACACGCTGCTGGCCCTGACAGGCAGCCGTTTCGGGCGCGGTCTCGTACGGGAGGGAGGGGTCGCGTTTGACTTCACTCCGGAGCTTATAAAGGAATTCATCGAGAAGCTTGCGAAGGTATACCATGACGTCAACCTGATGGGCGAGGCGATGTTCGAGATGGCGAGCGTTCTGGCCCGACTCGACCACACCGGCGCCGTGGACCCGGCCGCGGCCAGGGACATGGGGCTCGTGGGGCCTGCGGGACGGGCATCGGGGGTCGACCTGGACGTGCGGGCGGACCATCCGTTCGGCATATACCGCTTTTACCCGGTCCACAAGCGGACCATGGGAAGCGGCGACGTTTTCGCCCGCGCGTACATGCGTTACATCGAGATAAAACAATCGATCGATTTTATCCTGGAACAGCTCGACAGCCTGGCCGATGACCGGCCGCTTCTGCAGAAGGCCGGCAAGCCCGCGCCTGACAGCTTCGCCGTTTCCATGACCGAAGGATGGCGGGGCGAGATCGTGCACTGCGCCATTACCGGCAGGAAAAACGAGATCGTGAAATACAAGATCAAGGACCCCTCGTTCCAGAACTGGTACGGACTGGCCTACGCCGTGCGCAACAACGGTATCAGCGATTTTCCGCTCTGCAACAAGAGCTTCAATCTTTCATATTGCGGCAACGACCTTTAGAAGGAGCGCGTCATGTTTGAAACACTTAAAATAAGAAAAAATCAGGGCGCACAAGCCATCCCCGACATTACGAAAGCCGAGATAAGGAAGCCTTTCAGGGGGCTTCCTTATCTCGACGGTTCGCGCTGCGGGCGGTGCGAAATTTGCAGGGAAATATGCCCGGTCGGCGCCATATCGCTGAAACCGCTCGCGATCGATCTCGGGAAGTGTATTTTCTGCGGCGATTGCCAGCGCCTGTGTCCGAAGGGCGCCGTATCCTTCACCAATTTTTTCAAAATGGCGTCGACTTCGCGTGACTACCTGGTCGTCGACGGCCGTAAAACCGGCGAGGAGTATCTGGAGAACGCCGTCAACGCGCGCAGGGAGATCACCCGCATGTTCGGTTCCTCGCTGAAGCTCAGGCAGGTATCTGCTGCGGGCTGCAACGGGTGCGAGTGGGAGCTCAACGCCTCGGGGAATCCCAACTTCGACATGGGACGTTTCGGGATAGACATCGTCGCATCTCCGCGTCATGCAGATGGAATACTGATTACAGGGCCCATATCTGAGAACATGGCGCCCGCTCTCGAGGACGCATACATGAGCACGCCCGATCCCAAGGTGGTCATTCTGGCCGGAACCTGCGCCATCTCGGGCGGCGTTTTCGAGGGTTCACCGGCTCTCAACCGCGAATTCCTCAAGAACCACCCCGTCGATCTTTATATCCCCGGCTGCCCGGTTCATCCCCTGACCGTGGTCAACGGCCTTATTCGTTTTCTTGGCAGATAAACGACGGTTTGATGCGGGGATCGTGTTTTGTTTTCAGTTAAAGATGAAGAATAATTATTGACAAATTTCAAAGAATTTTCGAAGCTTTTCACCAGTTTTTTTTTACCCATTCGCGCCTATCTGATCCAGACGTCACCCGATAACTGTTGGTTTTTTGTTTAATGGTTAATGTTCGGTGGTGAAGTATCGTCTGTTTGATGGTTGCGGTGGTTTTATCACCGGGTACCCTGCGCTATCCGGAAAATTGTATAATTATAAAAAGGAGCTTATTGATGAGTGATCAAAAATCGAGAACTGGATGGATAGTGACTCTATCCGGTACCGGAATCAACCTCGCTCTGGGCATTCTTTATGCATGGAGCTCTCTAAAGGGCGGAATTCCCGATTCCTGGGGATGGAGCAACGCCGATAAGGCGCTTCCATATTCTGTCGCTTGTATCGTTTTCGCCCTGTCGATGGTCGTTGCCGGCAAACTCCAGGACAGCATCGGTCCCAGAATAACGGCGACGATGGGCGGTATTCTGACCGGGGCCGGCTGCATAATCGCAGGACTGATGGGAACGTCCCTGCTGGGATTCGTGCTCGGGTTCGGCGTTCTTGCCGGCATCGGGATCGGGTTCGGATACGGATCTGCAACCCCGCCGGCTGTCAAGTGGTTCCCCGCTTCCAAGACAGGCATGATCGCCGGCATCGTCGTGGCCGGTTTCGGACTCGCGCCGGTTTATATCGCGCCCCTGGCGACCAAACTTCTCGACGTCTTCTCGACGACGGTAACCAGCCCGACCGGCGAGACGATTGTCGAAAAAGGCGTGTCCAGCACCATGATTGCGTTCGGTATCGGCTTCCTCATAATCGTAACCCTGCTGGCCCAGATGCTCAAGAATCCTCCTGCGGCTGCTCCTGCGTCCGCGGCGGCGAAGAAAGCCGACGCTTCCTCCGACAAAACATGGCAGGAAATGCTCAAGGGCGGGCAGTTCTATATCTGCTGGCTCATGTATTTCGCCGGTGCCGCAGCAGGCCTCACGTTCATAAGCGTGGCACAGGACCTCGGCAAAAAGTCCCTTGGCGAACTCGCTTTCTTCGCGGTCGTCGCCCTTGCCATCGGCAACGCGAGCGGACGCATCATCACCGGCATCGTTTCCGACAAGATCGGCAGGCAGTGGACCCTGTTCATCTGCTTTATTTTCCAGTCGGTTGTCGTCACTTCCCTCTATTTCCTTCAGGCGGGCGCTTCGTGGTATGTCATTCTGCTGATTGTAATTTTTATCGGCGCGAATTACGGGGCGAATCTGGCGCTCTTCCCCTCGGTGGCGAAGGATTTCTACGGCCTGAAAAACTACGGCCTCAACTATGGAATTCTTTTTACCGCATGGGGCGCCGCAGGTTTCGCGATGCCCTGGATCAACGGCAAGATCAAGGACGTTACCGGGAACAACGATCTCAGTTTCGTCATCATCGTCGGCATGCTTCTCGCCGCCGCGATGCTAACCTTCGTGAGCCGCTCAATGGTCAACAAACAGGCATAAACGGATTCAGATCGTCAGGCGGGTGTTGCAGTTTCAGGCTGCGCCCGCCTGATTTATTTCATCTTTCTTCTTCATCGGCCTTTTACTCTGCCGCCCCCATATTGTTTTCCTCCGGCGGGGTCCGTTCGCCCGATCTGGCGGCGTCTTCAATGATCTTCTTTCTCGCCAGGTCTCCGAAAGCCCTGGATGAAGCAGCCAGGTCATTGAGCTTTTTTATAGCCTGAATTCTTGTCTCGTCCGTGGACTCGTCGCTTTCCAGCCCGGCCACCGCCTCTTCGTATTCCCTGGCTTCGGCGATGAGCGCCCGGTCCGCCGAGAATCCCCTCCTTACCCATTGCGAAGCGAGGTTCCTGTCAAGGACCCTGCCTGCGTATACCTGCGACCAGTCCCCCTTTTCCGCGATCACAAAGGCTATGGTTCCCTTCGGCACTGTCATGTATACCGGGCTTTGCAGGTCGCTGCTTTTATGGGCTTTCGTGTCTTCCAGGAACACGATCGGCTTGTCGGCCAGGTGTTCCGGGTTCATGTATCCCTCGGAATAATCCGAAAGCCTGACGCGCGCAACGGCCCTGGAGCGGTTTTTAATGCGGACCTCGGTCATTTCGAGAAGGTCGACGTATTCTGCCTTTCCCAGGGTGGTGAGCCAGGTGCGCATTTCCTTTTCTTTATATACCGGCGCGCCGAACCTGGCGTATTTCCCGGCGATCGAGGGATCGACCGGGGATTTATTTTCCTTCTTGCATGCCTGCGTCATGAGCAGCGCGACGAGTATGTACGATGTGCAGCGTTTCATCAGGCCCTCCGTTAACGGCTGTATATCTGTATGGTTCCGTCCTTGTCGATTTTACGGTACAGCATCCTGACACGGTCGCTGTAGTCGCCGCCGCCCGCGTACAGCGCCATCACGGTATTGACGTAGTCGACCGTGGATTTGATCGGGGGGACCGCCATCCTTTTCTTCACCCGTCCGGCTCCGGCGTGATAGGCGGCGAGCGCCAGCGCGACGTCATTGCCGAACGAGTCGAGCAGCGAGCGGATGTGAGCCACGCCGACCCTGAGGTTCTCGGCCGGGTCGAGCGGGTCGCGGACCTTGTAATACCGGGCCGTGTCCTGCATGAGCTGCATGAGGCCCATTGCGCCGGCAACAGATACCGCGTCGGCGTTGAAGTCGGATTCGACCTTGACGATGCATTTTATCAGGTAGGGGTCCACTCCGCCTTTTCTGGCCGCTGATTCGATCATGGCGTCGTACTTGGTCTGGGGAAGCGCCGGCTTCTTTGCAGTGGCCGTGGTATTGTAATACTCGATTGAGCCGTCGGAATGAGTGCGCGTGCGCACCTCGGCCCCGAGCGGGTCGAGCCAGGACGCAGCCAGGGAGGCCAGCATGGCGAGAAGGTGCATGAATCCTTTCATCCGCCCTATTATGACATTTATCGAATATTGGGCAAGGAATATTTGGGTTTTTCATCCGGCCCTCCGAAATCATATTCTCCATAACGTTTTTGGACATTGACAATATCGTGAAAATATGGCAGAATACTGATATTGGAGTCCGGATATATGGAAATCGGGAGGGGATGAAATGAGCGAAGGCGGGATCAGGGAGATTTTTCTCGGAGAAGCTTCCGAAATATTCGAGAACCTTGAATCCGACATCGTGAGGCTTGAGGAGGACTCCGGCGACGCCGAAATCGTAAACCGGATATTCCGCAGCGTCCACACCCTGAAGGGAAGCTCGGGCATCGCGGGATTCGACCGGGTATATGAATTCACCCACAAGCTCGAGAACCTGCTCGACGACGTCCGCCAGGGCAGGCAGGCCGTAGACGGCCGCCTCATCGACCTGGTGCTCACCAGCCTCGACTGGATCAAGGACGAAATCCTGACCGACGAGAGGGACATCGCCGAGGCCGACAGGATCAAGGCCGGCCTGCTCGAACGGATCAGGGCGTACAAGGGGGATGAAATCCCCGCAGCCGCGCCTGCGGTTGAAGCCGCAACCCCGGGTCCCGGTTTGCAAGACGAGCCAGCGAAGTATTTCCGGGTCAGGGTGTCTTTCAGGGAAGACATTTTCGAGTCGGGTGTCGATCCGCTCATGATAATAGAGGATCTTCTCGCGCTCGGGACGCCGGTGTATAAAAAAGTCGATAAAAGCGCCCTTCCGGGATTTGAGACTATCGACCTCGAAAAGTGCTACCTCAAATGGGACATTGTCCTCAGGACCGAACACGGGATCGACCGCATCAAAGACGTTTTTCTTTTTGTTGCCGGAGACAATGATATTTCGATAGAGGACGTCACCGCGGATTACGGCGGCAGTGAAGGGGCCGGAAAGCCGCTTAAGGAGCGCAGGGTGGGTGAAATTCTCGTCGAGAAGGGGATCCTGAACCCGGTCGACCTTGCGGCCGCGATAGACGAACAGCAATCCAGGCACACCAGAATCGGCGAGGTGATCGTGAACAGAGGGCTCGCCACGATGGAGCAGGTGAGGGACGCCCTGAAAGACCAGGAGCGCATCAAAAAGAGGATCGAGGTGAGCACCGTGCGGGTGGATACTGCGAAGCTGGACAGCATCCTCAATCTGCTGGGCGAGATCGTGATCGGGCAGGCTGCCCTTTCGGGCATAGCAGACGGGTTCGGAGAAGAAAGCGCGATAGGCCAGCGCCTCAAGAACGCGCTCTTCGGGCTCGACCGGACGACCAGAGAGTTCCAGGAGCAAATCATGTCGATCCGCATGGTGCCGATCGGGCCGACCTTCGAGCAGTTCCGCCGCTTCGTTCGGGACACTTCGCACGCACTGGGCAAGGACATCAGGCTCGTGATAGAAGGGGGCGAAACCGAGCTCGACAAGACCGTCATCGAGAAAATCGGCGATCCGCTCAAGCACATGATCAGGAACTCAATAGACCACGGTATTGAGTCCGCACTGGAGCGGAGCATGACCGGAAAAGACCCGGCGGGAAAGCTTGTGCTGCGCGCATACCACCAGGAAGGGAGCGTTTACATCGAAGTGATCGACGACGGCCGGGGCCTCGACCTGAAAAAAATCAGGGCCAAGGCCGAAAGCATGGGGATGGTCAGGCCCGACGAGGATGTCGCTGCGGACCGTCTTTATTCGCTGATTTTTCAGCCGGGATTTTCGACTGCTGAGAAGGTCGGCGATCTTTCAGGCAGGGGAGTGGGAATGGACGTCGTCAGGACCAACATCGAGGATCTCCGGGGCAGCGTCGAGGTCAGGTCCGAAGAGGGCAGGGGTTCGGTAATGCGGATCAAGCTGCCGCTGACGCTCGCGATCATCGACGGCATGCTCGTAAGCGTCGGCAGGAGCATATTCATAATCCCCCTGCTTTCGGTGGTAGAATCGATACAGCCGAAGCGCGGGCATGTCAAGACGGTCGAAGGGAAAGGCGAGGTGGTTTTTGTCAGGGACGAGTATGTGTCGCTTATACGCCTGTACGATGCCTTCGGAATCGAGCCGCGCCACAGGGAGCCGTGGGACGGACTGATCGTGATCGCCGAATCGGGCAAAACCAGGGTGGGCCTCATGGTCGACGATCTTCTCGGACAGCAGCAGATCGTGATTAAAAGCCTTGACAGCTATATCACCGAGAGCCGGGCCATATCCGGGGCCGCGATACTCGGAGACGGCAAGGTGGCCCTTATCATCGATATGCACGGCCTGCTCGAGGACGTCAATATCGGGGAATGGGAGAAACGCTGATATGATCGAACTCATGGAAAATGCCGGCGTCAAGAACGTCAGGGCGCTTTACGAAAAGATAGCCGGGGAATTGAAACAGGGCGATGAAATTCTTCTCGATTTTTCCAGGGTAGCCAGGCTTGACCTTTCCCTCATACAGCTCGTCGTCGCCGCTGCCCGCTACGCGAGGGAGAGGGGAAAGACTATCCGGCTGAGGGCCGTTTCGGACCGGATCCGGGAGCAGCTTGATATCTGCGGGGTCAAGACCTGACGCATGTCCTGCGCTTCGCCCGGAATGCCGTAATCAAATGACTTTATGGAGGTGTTTATCGATGAACAGGTATATCATGGTGATCGACGATTCCCCGACGGTGCGCACCAGCGTTGAGTACTCGGTTAAATCTCTGGGATTTCCGATCATGCAGGCCGAGAACGGCGTTGACGCCCTTGCCAAGATCAAGAGTATCAAGGGCGCGGGTGACGACATAGCAATATGCGTGTGCGACATCAACATGCCCGAAATGGACGGCATGACCTTCATCGGCGAGTTCAGGAAAACCGATAAATTCACTCCGGTGATTGTGTTGACGACCGAGGCGGATGAGTCGAAAATCCAGCAGGGGAAGACAGCGGGCTTTTCCGGATGGCTCGTCAAGCCGTTCAGGCCCGAGCAACTCATTTCGGTGGTCGAGCGTTTCGTGAAAAAATGATAAAGAGCAAGAGCAAAAATTTCAAAAAACCCCTTTACGTTCTTTATCCCGGAGAATACTACGCAACCGAGGAGGATTGCGTGCTGGGCACCGTCGCCGGTTTGTGCGTGGTGGTATGTCTTTACGATCCCGCGAAAAAAATCGGGGGCATGGGTCATTTCATCGTACCGGGAGTGATGGGGACCGAGGGGCTGTACAGGGATGAAATAGCCATGCGGGGCGTGACAAACATGGAGCACCTGATCGGCGAGATCGTGAAGCTCGGTGGCGACAGGAGATACCTCTGTGCGAAAATATTCGGCGCGGGATACGCTGCCGGCAACGGCAGGAACACGCTGGAGCTTTCAGAGAGCAACATCCACTTCATCCAGGAATACTTTACGGCTGAAAAAATCATTATTGACCGCATAGACCTGGGCGGCGAGTTCAGGAGGCGCCTCTATTTTTTTCCGAAAGACGGCAATGTGCACCGAAAGATTCTGGAGAACAACGAGGAAGGATCCGAATTTATCCGGATGGAAAGGGACTATATCGAACGCGAATTCATCAACAGGGAAAAAGCCGGCAGGGTGGTGCTGTTCCAGTAGACGGGAGGCCATGGCGGTTCGGCTGATCAGGAGATTATGAACGAAATTCTTCATGACAAAGAGTTCAACAGCTTCAGGGAAATCATTTACACCGAGGCGGGGATAAGACTCAACGACCATAAAAAGGCGCTCGTGCAGGCGAGGCTCGCCCGCAGGCTCCGTTTGCTCGGTCTGGCGACCTATGCCCAGTATCACGCCTATCTGGTTAGCCGGTTCGACCAGGAGAAAGTCCATTTCATCAACGCCATTACCACGAACAAGACCGAATTTTTCCGGGAGAACAAGCATTTCGAATACATGAAGACCGTTGCGCTTCCGCAGATCGAACGCTCCAGTCCCGACGAGATACGGATCTGGAGCGCGGGCTGTTCGACCGGCGAGGAACCGTACACGATCGCCATAACGATGCTCGAGTATTTCGGCGCGCGAAAGGCCCCCGGGATCAAGATACTCGCGACCGATATCGACACCCAGGTCCTTGAAAAGGCCCAGAAGGGATTATACAGCGAGGATCAGGTGGGCGCCATGCCTGCGGCGCTCATAAAAAAATATTTTTCTCCCGGCATGGAAGGGCGCGACGCGGTTTACGAGGTCAAGGACGAGGTAAAGAAGCTGGTTTTTTTCAGACACTTGAACCTCCGGATGGAGGAATATCCCATGCAGAAGCAGTTTGACATAATCTTCTGCCGCAATGTCATCATCTATTTCGACAAGGTCATGCAGGCGGGAGTTTTCAGGAGATTTTACAGTTTCCTGAAAGACTCGGGTTTTCTTATGATCGGGCATTCTGAAAACATCTCGAACATATCGAATGATTTCATGCTGATCGGGAACACGATATATAAAAAGGTCGTTTAGCCGCAGCGGCGTGCAGGGGCTTCGATGTACGTGCATGTAAGCAGCAAGTACGGGAAAAAAATGACCATAATTCATCCGGGAGAGTTCTATGTTTCCGAGACGGACGAGCTGATAGGGACTCTCCTGGGGTCGTGCGTGGCGCTCTGTCTCGTAGATCCCGTAAGGGGGGTGGCAGGGATGAACCATTTCATGCTCCCGGGAAGGATCTCGGCGGCTGACGTGTTTTCGGATGATTCGGCAAAGTACGGGATCATCGCGATACACCGGCTTCTGGACACGATGGAGAATATGGGATCTCACAAGAATGATATTCATGCTAAAATTTTCGGCGGAGGGCACGTACTTGACATTTCCGGAGGCTCGTCAATCCCGCTCGACAACATACGGCTGGCAAGGATGATGATGGAGTTCGAGGATATTCACATCGCCGCGAGCGATGTGGGGGGCAGGTTTACCAGAAAGGTGCTGCTCGACGTGAGGAGCGGCAACGCTTTCCTGAAACGGTCTGTCCGTGAGGACGTTTTTCTGGAAGTGCAGAAAAAAGAAGAGGAATTCGCCAGAAGGAGCTTTATTGATGGATAAAATCAAGGTACTCATAGTGGACGATTCTGCCGTCATGCGCAGGTTCCTGACTGACGCACTGGCAGGTTTCAGCGAGATTGAGGTGGTGGCGACCGCCCTTGACCCGTACATCGCGGCAAACAAGATAGCGAGCCATCACCCGGATGTGATGACTCTTGACATCGAAATGCCGAGGATGGACGGGCTTACGTTTCTGTCCAAACTGATGGTCGCCAACCCGCTTCCCGTGATCATGGTAAGCTCCATGACCGACAAGGGCGCTTCAGAGACCGTCAGGGCGCTTGAATACGGGGCGGTCGATTTCATCCTCAAACCCTCGCTGCGAAGCGACGCCGACCGCGATGATTTCGCCAGGTCCCTGGCCGAAAAGATCATCATGGCCAGCAAGTCCAGGGTCAAAAGGAGAAAGGCTCCGTCTGCACCCTCGATAATTGTGGAAGAAAAGCACACGGCCGACGTGATACTCTCGAAAAACGACCCGGGCAGGTTCAGGACCAGAAGCGAGCGCATCATTGCCATAGGCGCTTCAACCGGGGGGACCGAGGTCATCGACGAGATACTGATGAACATCCCGGATACCCTGCCGGGGATCGTCATCACCCAGCACATGCCCGAAAAATTCACCGACGCTTTCGCCAGGAGGGTCAACGACAAGTCGCGGCTGATGGTCAAGGAGGGTGCGAACGGCGACCGGGTGTACAAGGGCACGGCGCTTGTCGCGCCCGGCGGCAGGCATATGATGCTTCGGGCGGATTCAAACGGCTACTGGGTCGAGGTCGTGGAAGGACCCCCGGTCAACAGGCACAAGCCGTCGGTCGACGTGCTGTTCAGGTCGGTGAGCCAGACCGCGGGGAAGTCGGCCGTCGGCGTCATATGCACCGGCATGGGCGACGACGGCGCGAGGGGCCTGCTCGAGATGAAGGAGGCGGGGGCTGTCACTCTTGGCCAGAACGAGGCCTCGTGCGTGGTGTACGGCATGCCGCGCGAGGCGATGAAGCTCGGGGCCGTCGATATGGAGAAGGACGTGCGCGGGATAATCGAGTATCTCAAGACCCTGGAGTGATCAGGGAAGGGGATATTTCTGGGCGTAGATCGTGTCGCCGATACCGATTGTGTTGGTTCCGAAACTCAGGCTCTCGTTGAACGTGATCCTGTAAATATCATAGGTGTCTTCATCATCCGCCAGGGAGCAGGATTCGGCCGCGCCGCAACCTGAGGGAATCCATTCGACATCGACATCGAGGTTTCCCGTGACTTCGGTATAAAGCCCGCCGCCGATCGTCATCTCTGCGGTGAAATTGCCGCTGGTCTTGTAAACATTGGAGATATAGTCGGGATCTACGACTGTTTCTTTGTCGAAGCTATCCGACCAACGGCAGTATATCTTGAGCGCGAAGTCGCCGGCTTTTAGCATGATCGCGAAATATTCTTTATCCTTATCCTTGTAATCATCCTGATACACGATCGCCGCGCATCCGGTCGAGGTCGGGCACGTCTGGGATATGCCCGCGAACGTCCAGCTCTTGTTGGGTATGGTCCGTGACTTGAAAACATACTCGTTCGGCGTGGTGTTGCTGTCGTTATCGACCCTGTCGTACAACGACCCGGGCTGCTCGAAGCCCTTGTCATGGCCGCCGGAGTTTTCGGCGGCGCAGCCGAAAATCAGCGTCATGGAGATACATACTGCAACGATAAATTTCATGTTCATTCCTCAGCGGTCCGTGTTTGTCGGTGCTTTTTCGCCGTACAGGCGGATATTGAATACGTCCGGCCGTTTCCTGTCAAACAGATTATGGGCGGCTGTCGCCGGCAGATCAGGGAATCTTTTTACTTGACTAATCTGCAATCTGGTATATTCTGAAATAGACATTATAATCTATCGTTAAGGAGACATCCCTTGAGAAAGATACTGGTTTCACTCGCATTTGTCGCGGCCATGGCGGCGCCGTCGCTGGCCAATGTATATCTCGACGCCTACGGCCTCTTTCTTACCTCCGGGGACGCCGAATACCAGTACGGTGGAGGCGCGGGCCTGGGAATCGATTTTCTCCCTGATGCGGGATTCGTCTGGCGGGGAATGTACGGCTTTTCAAGTTTCGATGCTGATACCAAGAAAGAAGAAACCTACGGTTTCATGATGCAGCTTTTTGGCGTGGAGTATACCTACCAGGTCCCCCAGGCCTATATGGGATGGAAAAGCTCGGTGATGATCGGGATATCCGAGCTGTCGAAGGAATACAAAGAGTATGACACGATGTCAATGGATTACAAATCAAGGGACAAGCGCGAGATCGGTATGACCGTGGGAATATGGACCGGGGTGATATTCTATGTTTCCCAGCATGTCGCGCCGTTCATCGACGTGGGTTACCATTATTCCAGCTTCAGCGGATATTTCAAGAATGACCTCATTCACGGGGCGCATATCATGCTGGGCGTGAGGTTCACACTCTGGCAAAAAAACCGCAGTATTTACAATCAGTATTGATCAGGAATAAACGGCAGGAAATAAAAAACCCGGCGCACGACCGGGTTTTTTATTTCCTGTCTTCAAAGGGAACCTTCATCACTGCAGACATGCTTTTGGTTATTAACTCCCCGATCGACGAAACGTTCCATCCGCTGATGTTCGACTGCATCCACATCAGGTTCTGGTTTTTCATGCTGATGCACCGGACCCACGCGCTGCCCCTGTTTTTGGCGAAGCCCGCGATCAGCAGGTAGTCGATCGACCCGTTAAATGTTTTTGACATCGTGTCGAGTATTTCCTTTTTCGTTTCGGGATAGTTCATGTCATAGCGCATATATATCTTCTTGTATTCCTCGACCTTCGCCTGGTATCGCTCTCCCGACCAGGGGCCATGCAGGAACTGGACCTTGCGCCTGTCGGTTATGATGTCGTATGAATTGTTTTCGGAATAGACATACTTGAATTTTTCGATCATGTTTTCGTCCACATGATTGTACAGAGTATTCCCCTGGACGCTCGATATGGAAAAACCGCCTTTTGCGAGCTCGGCGTAGAGGGCGTTGAGCTCGGCTCCTTCGAGGTTCGTTATGACGGCGAGCCTGGACCTGGCCGCCACGGGCTCGGTCTTGTACAGCTCGTCGGCGTCGAGCAGGCTGATCAGTATCTGGGTGATGCGGTCGACCAGCCTGAATATTTCAGACTCCATCCTGCCCGTGTTGCTGAAGGTGAAGATCATGTTCGAACCGCGCTGGTACAGGTTGAGCACGATCAGGATGTTGTTTCCGGGCTGGGGGACGAACTTGCCGTAAATGAAAAAATCGGTGTTGATCTTTTCCATGATTTCAGGGACCTCGTAGGTCCGGTAGCTGCGGGAAAGTTCGGTCTTGTATTTTTCGAGGCGCTGGTTGATCTGCGCCGGTTTTACGACGGTCACGTCGAAGATGTTTTTGATCGAGTTGGCGAATGAGTTCGGGAAAATCGTTTCAAGGTACTCGTAATCCGGGTCGTTCGACTCGTTGGCGAGATAACCGAAAGCCATGGTCGGCGACGCGGCCGCGCGGTCGCCCGCCGCAATGAGGAGGGCCAGGGCCAGGACTGTTTTACAAGCGCCGCGCATTTATTTCGCTGTCATGCTTTGAATGAAATGGTCGACCACAGTTTCGAGATTGTCCTTGTACGTCGTCGGATAGTTTTCGAGCCACATCACTTCGTAGTTTTTTAAATCGATGATGCGGGCCCAGCTCACCGACTTCCAGTCCTTCAGGTCCATGAGCACCAGGTAGTCGACGTTCCATCTGCTTTTTATGTCCGCCAGGAGCTGGGCCTTGTTGATTTCGAAATCGTATATATGAAGCTTGTAGATGTTGTTGTACGTTTTTTCCATCGAAAGGAGCGAATTATCGGCCGGAGTCTTGTATGACAGACGCTTGAGGTCCTTGATGTCGAAAATATCGCTCAGCGAATACATGTCGGAGGCGTTAACCGCCTTTACGGTAAAACCCTTGTCGAGGAACTTGGCGAGCACGACGTTTTTCAGGTTGTTCGGCACATCAATGATGATCGCGATGCTCGCCTTCGCCGGAAGGCTGTCCCGCGTGTATTTGACCCCTTTTTTGCCGCTGCAGTGTGAAAACGAGATAATGGCCGCTGTGATAATCGCCGCTGTTCTTGCGAAATATGTTGATGTCATATGGCTTCCCCTGACGATGTTGCCGGGCGGTACGGGCCCCGGACCCGGAATGATACTTTATACTATAGCGATAATGCGGCGATGTCAATTACAAAAAAAGCCCCGGAGCGGGGCTTTATTCAATTGCGGGATCAGGGAAGGGACGAAACGGAACGCTCCCGGACCGTCCCTCTCGAAATTTATTTCGCCGCCTTGTCCTTGCCGGCGGTATCGTCTTTCTTCTTCGCATCCTTTTTGGCTGCGTCTTCCAACGCCTGCAGGTGGTTTTTGAACCCTTCGCGGTTCACCTTGGCTTCGGCTATCAGGTTCATGACGAATTCCGAAGATTTCTGCTCGAACTTCTTCATGAACAGCTGCTGCTTGATCGTCATCGTGACCTGTTCGTTGATCGGCACGCCCTTGAAATGCTTCTTGTTCTCGACGTAGAATTTTTCTATTTCCTGATCGGTGATCGTGATGTCGCTTTTCAGCTTCTGCATGAGATAATATGTGGGAATCCCCTGCAGCCTGAAAAGCTCTGTCACGGTTTCGAGCTCGTCTTCATCGATTTTCTTGTCGTCCATGGCCTTTTTGTACAGCAGCTTCCTGCTGATCAGGAAGTCCATGAATTTCTGCTTGGAGAGGGTGGGGTGTTCGGTAGCTGCGGGGTCTGCGGCCATCTTGTCGATTTCCTCTTTGGTCATGTTCGAGAGTATCTTGTTCTGGGTGTAGTAATAATCGAGGAACTGGCCGATCGTGATCTTTTCGTCGTCGATTTCGACGGCAGTTTCGTCAAGGTCAATTTTTCCCTTCTTGGAATCCTTGTTCGGGGTCGACTGGGCGGCCATGTATTTCTGGAATCCGTCGCGCACAACCTTGGCCTCTGCGATGAGATCCATGACCATCTCGGAGGATTTCTGCTCGAACTTGTGCATGAACACCTGCTGCTTCATGTATTCGGTCAGCTGGTCGTTCATGGGAGCGCTCTTGAGCTGGTTTCTGTTCGCCCTGTAAAACTGGTCGATTTCGGAGTCCTCGACCGTGATCGAGTCCTTGAGTTTTTCGATGAGGTAGTAGGTGCCGACGCCCTGCAGGGTGAAAAGCTCTTCGACTGTTTCCAGGTCTTTTTCATCCAGAGACTTGTCGTCGTACGCCTTGTTCATGAGAAGCTTCCTGCTGACCAGGAAGTCCATGAAGTTGGTCTTGTTCAGCGTTGGGTGTTCTTTGATAACATCCTTCAACGCCGGATCGGTTATCAGCTTGTCGATTTCATCCTTGCTTTTGTTCAGCATTATTTTGTTCTGGGCGTAGTAATACTTGTAGAATTCGTCGATAGTTATGACGTCGTCGTCGATCTTTACCGCCCAGTCCCCTTTTCCGCAAGAGAAAGTGGAAACCGCGATAAGCGACGCTGCGCAGATCGTAAAGAATGTCCTGATTTTCATTTGAAGTATCCTTAATTGGGTTACGAGGGTTAAATTTCAGCAGAAGCTATCACTCAAGACATAAGTTGCAACCATTTTTTCAGCTCGGATATCTTTTTTTCTCCCGCCATATTTTTGGTTGAAAAGAGCAGCGTGTCCCTGTCCTTGGGGTCGAGCGAAAAGCGCCTGTCCGAGGCCATGTACTTCACCAGCTTCGCCCGGTCGACCTTCGATTCGGCGCTCATCCGTATCCTGATGGCCCTGGAGTCCTCCAGTATTTCGTCTATTCTCAGGGCCGAGGCCAGGGCCCTTACGCGTTCGAGCTCGATGAGCACCGAAACCTCCGGCGGCGGCGCTCCGAAACGGTCGGTCATTTCGGCCGCAAGTGAATCGACTTCCCCGGCCCCAACGCACGACTCGAACCGCTTGTAAAATTCGATCTTCTGGCGTTCGTCCGGTATATACTCCGAGGGGATGAAGAAATCGGTCTTCAGGAAAACCGGCGCGCGGTAATCCGCCATGAGGTCTTCGCCCTTGAGCTTTTTCACTTCCTCCTCGAGCATCTGCATGTACAGATCGAACCCGACATCCATGATGTTTCCCGACTGCTCCACGCCCAGGATGTTTCCCGCACCCCGGATCTCAAGGTCCTTCATCGCGATCTTGAATCCGCTGCCGAGGTCCGAGTACTCCGAAATGACCTGCAGCCTCTTCTGCGCCTCCTCGGAAAGCGGTACGTGCCGGGGATAGAACAGGTAGGCGTGCGCCTTGCGCTCCGAGCGGCCCACGCGCCCCTTGAGCTGGTAGAGCTGCGACAGGCCGAAGGTGTCGGCGCGGTTGATGACGATCGTGTTGACGTTCGGGATATCGAGCCCGGACTCGATGATGCTCGTGCTTACCAGCACGTCGTATTTTTCGTTCAGGAAGTCTATCATGATTTCCTCGAGCTCGTGCTCCTGCATCTGGCCGTGCGCCACGCAGAACGATGCCTCGGGAACGAGCTTTTCGAGCGACGAGGCCATCGCGTCGATCGACTGCACCCTGTTGTGCACGAAGAAGACCTGGCCGTCGCGTTCGATCTCCCTGAGTATTGCCATGCGGAGTATGTCGGGGTTCTCCTCCATGACGAACGTCTCGATCGACTGCCTGTTCTCGGGCGGGGTGGTGATGATCGACAGGTCCCGCATGCCGGCCATGGACATGTGGAGGGTGCGGGGGATCGGGGTCGCGCTCAGGGTCAGTACGTCGACCATCGCGCGCATCTGCTTCAGGCGCTCCTTGTGCTTCACGCCGAAACGCTGCTCCTCGTCGATGACGAGAAGGCCGAGGCTCTTGATGACGATGTCTTTCGACAACAGCGCGTGGGTTCCGATGATGATGTCGATCTCGCCCTTCGAAAGCCTTTCCTTTATGCGCCTGATGTCGGCGGCGGACCTGAACCGGGACATCATCTCTACTTCCATCGGATACTCCTGGAACCGCTTCTTGAAGGTGGAGAAGTGCTGCATGGCGAGCACCGTGGTCGGCACGAGGATCGCCGTCTGTCTTCCGGCCATCGCCGCCTTGAACGCCGCGCGGATGGCGACCTCGGTCTTGCCGAATCCGACGTCTCCGCATACGAGCCTGTCCATGGGCCGCTGGTTTTCCATGTCGTCCTTCACGTCCTCGATCGCCGTGATCTGGTCGGGCGTCTCCTCGTACTCGAACAGCGATTCGAACTCCTCCTGCCACTGCGTGTCGGGCGGGAACTGGAACCCCTTCATCGAATTGCGCTTCGAGTAGATGACCATGAGCTCGCGCGCGATTTCCTCGACCGACTCGCGGACCTTTTCCTTTATCCTGTTCCACGCCGATTTTTTGCCGAGCGCGTCGATCCGGGGCTTTCTTCCCTCCACGCCGATATATTTCTGCACCATGACGATCTGGTCGAGGGACACGTACAGCCTGTCGCCATCGGCGTATTCTATCAGCAGAAAGTCGCGCTCGACTCCGCCGGCTGTCATCCGCTCTATGCCGCTGAATATCCCGATGCCGTGGTTGATGTGCACGATATAGTCCCCGGTCTTGAGGTCGAGGAAAGACTCGATGGGGCGCGACGATTTCTTCCTGAAGCGCTTCTTGCGGTAGCTCTTGCCGAAGATTTCGTGGTCGGAAAGCACGAGGATTTTTTCCCCGCACAGCTCGATCCCCTCGCGCAGGGGGGATATCACTATCGAAAAATTCCCGGACGGATCGAACGATTCGAAATCCGCGGGGGGGTTGAATTCTCCCAGCAGGTCGTAAAGCCTGCGCGCCTGGCCTTCGAATCCGGTCGTCACCACGACCTTCCAGCCGTCATCGAGGCGCGATGCTATCTCCTCCCTGACCTGCTTGATCTTGCCCCTGAACCCGGGTATGCTGCGCAGTTTCCACTGGAGCGCTTCGCTCGACGAGGTGAATACCTGGAGCGAGACCGCCCGGCTGCGTGCGGAGTCGAAGGCCGAGACGTCCACGAGCTCCTCCGGCGGCAGGCACAGGTGGGCGTCTTTCTTGCGGCGGTACAGCTCGGCGAAATTTTTTTCAATGGATGATTTTTTAGCATCGAGCGAGGGGGTCTCGCACATGATGATCCGGGCATCGGGATGGATGAAGTCGAGCAGCGTGGCCGATTTCGTGATGAGCGGGAACAGGTCCTCGACGCCTTTCATGGCCTGCTCTTTGCCGGAAATGAAATGCTTCACTTCATCGGGGAAATCCATGCCCTTGGCAGAGGATGATGAAAGTATTTCGGCGAGCTTGTCTCGGTCGCGCCGGAGCAGGACGATCTCCTTGCGCGGATAAACCGTCACCGATTGGAAGCGGCCCAGCGTGATCTGGCTCTCGGCCGAAAACTCCCTGATCGACTCGAGAGTGTCGCCGAAAAAATCCAGGCGCACAGGGTTTTCCTCCGATGGCAGGTACACGTCGATGATCCCGCCCTTGACCGAGAACTGCCCGTACGCCTCGACCCGGTGCTCGCGGGTGTATCCGTAATCGGCGAGCATCTGCACCAGGTCGTCGAAGGGATACTCCTCCTTGACGGAGAGCGAGACGCCCCTGCCGGTGAAATAATTTTTCTCCGGGACCTTTCTCACCAGAGATTCGACCGCGGTCACGATGAGCGAAGGCAGGCCGCGGATCATGCGGTATATGGCCGTGATCCTTTCGCGCTCGATGTTTTCGGGCGGCGAAACGAATTCGTAGGGCAGAGTGTCCCAGGGCGGCAGCGTGAATACCAGGTCGGGATCGGTGAAGCAGGTCAGGTCGAGATAGAGTTCCTGCATCTTCTGCGGGTTTTCGGCGACCGCGATGACCTGGCCGCCGAAGCGGTTGAATACCGAGGCCGCGATCAGGGGGAACGAGGACGGCGCGATCCCCTCGATCGAGGGGGCTTTTACCGGGACTGACGCCTTCATGGCTTGATCCAGCTGCCTGAATTCGGCGCCCCGTATAAACTGTTCGGATATGCTCTTCAGTATCATTGCTGACCGTTATAATCTGTCGGGGGTGACCCAAAAGAAGAACTGAATCCTTTTATACTGTCATTCCGGCCGTAAGAGCCGGAATCCATCTTGATTAGAATGGACTCCCGCCTTCGCGGGAGTGACAGAATAGATCTGTTCCCGCTGGAGCCTGTACCCGCGAAAGCGGGTGTGAAAATGACTCAGCCCTCCATCTGCCTGCATTTCAATAAACACGAACGGCCCGGCTTGCAGGCCGGGACTGTTATGGAGGGCAGTGTGCGGCCGCAGGTGAGAGGTTGCAAGTAAAAAACGGTGAAAGGATGATGTGTGTACGCCGGGGCAGCGCCCCGGCGTATTATAAACAGATTATGCTTTTGGAGCGCCGAGGGGCAGAATGGTTCTGCCGTAGACGCCGTTGAGGATCTGTCCGGCCGCGTCATAAATTGCCGATGCGCCGCAGATGATTCCTTCGTAACCGGTGATCGTTTTGAATGTCGGGTCGCCGGTATAGTCGCCGATTGCGAGCATGAAGAAGAGAATCGCCAGCGACAGGAACACGAACTGCGTGGCGCGTGAGCTCTTGAGCGTGCCGAAGAACATGATGGTGGTGAAAATTCCCCATACGACCAGATAGGCTATCATGCCGGATCCCGTCTCGGCTTCGCATATGCCCATTTTCGGCATCGTGAGCAGCGCGACCAGGGTCAGCCAGAAAAAGCCGTACGACGTGAAAGCGACTGCGCCGAACATGTTGTTCTTGTGCCATTCCTGAACGCCGGCTATGACCTGGGCGATGCCGCCGTAAAAGATGCCCATTGCAAGAATCATGGAGCCAAGGGGATAAATACCGGCGTTATGAAGATTGAGAAGAACGGTGGTCATGCCGAAACCGAGCAGACCGAGAGGCGCAGGATTAGAATAATTATCAGCCATCTAAAACCTCCAGATAAATAATGAATTTTTATTTCATTGTATAATCAGAAGGTTCGATTTTTAAAGAGCTTTTTTATAATCATCATAGAACTTATCAATATGTGTCAATTTTATTTTTTTGATCTCCGGAAATTGTAATGATTTTTATCGAAGCCGTGAACATGGGAGAAGAAAAAAGGATTGAGTTTATTCGGCGACTCTGTTCATTGTTACCTTAATTGTTCAGGCATGCAGCGGCATTTTCAGCTATGGCGCGAGAAGTGGCGATATCAGTCAAAAAGAAAACCGGGGATTTCCTGCGGTCAGACGCCGGGGCAGTTCTGCTGCTTTCCCTGCTTACCCTTCTGGTTAGACTGCTTACCCTCCCGGTTATCGAGGATTCCGGGGACCACATCTTTTACTGGACAGCAGCCAAAAAACTCTTTTTGTCCGGGTGTGCGTACGACCTGAACCACTGGTCGAGCCGTTTCGGGGTGGTGCTCCCGGTTTTCCTGTCGCAGATCGCGCTGGGAACGCAGCCGCTGACCATGTACGCGCTTCCGCTTGCGATGTCCGTGCTTCAGACTGTGGCGCTGTATTATACCGGGCTCCATGCCGGGGGGAAAAAGACGGCCATTGCCGCAACTCTGGTCATGCTCCTGTATCCGACAATGGTCAGGAACGGCAGCCATATACTCCCGGGAATTTTTTCTTCGGCTTACATAACTTTTGCGGCCCTGTGCATGTTCAAGTACCTCGATTCCGAGGGAAAACGGTTGCGCTATCTTGTCGCCTCCGCAGTGCTCCTGTTCGCGGCCTATGAAACCCACATCATCTGTGTTTTCGTGATACCCGGCTTCATGCTCGTGCTGTGGAAAGGGGAAAACAGGCTGAAGGATCTTGCTGTTTTTGCCGGAGCCATGGCAGTGATGGTATTATCCGAATTTCTATTGTATTACATATATACCGGCTCCCTGCTGGGTCAGCTCGGAGTGATCATTCACAGCCATGTCGAAAACAACGAATCGCTGGCCCCCACGACCTTTGCCGGCCTTTTTTACCGGTTTATCAGGCCCGGTCCCCATTTCACCGCGGCCTTTGCCGTATACCTGGCCGCCTGCGTGTACTTGCTGAAAAAAGGCCGTACGGCCAAGGTGCTGCTGCTCCTGTACTCGTCCTTGTTCTTTTTCTTCGCCCTTACCTTTGCAGTCAAGAGCGTTGACCCGATCACTCCCGTGATCAATTCCCAGATTCGATATTTCGATCCAGTGCTTCCGTTCTTTTTCTGCATCATAATAATTTTTGCGCTTGATATGATCCGCGGGAGCGCCCGAAAAGAGGCCCTGGTCCGGAGGGCTTTTGTTTTTCTGGTCTTAGCGGCCCTTGCGGTTTACGCTTTTCATCATCGCGGC
>ERZ795055.597-NODE-597-length-33651-cov-8.606650_pt1 | contig 33651 bp, 40 predicted proteins | sample MGYA00375139_ERZ795055 | MGnify/ENA primary metagenome ERZ795055 (study PRJEB30184, sample SAMN05720283) | anaerobic digester metagenome | isolation source: active sludge of municipal wastewater-treating anaerobic digesters | place: USA | collected 2015-01-23 ... | reverse complement strand
TAATGACGCTTTTTAGCTGGATAAGCCGGTTATTAAATTATGAAATTTTATAAAAGACCTACATTGATTTTATGCTAATCAATTTAAAAACCGTTAAATAAAAAAGATGATTTTTATAAATCCTTATACCAAGTTGCAATCAATGTAGTATGAAATCACCCTCCCCCTAACCCCTCCCTGAAGGGAGGGGGAGAAGATTTGATGTGGTTTTCGCCGGCTTTGCCGGCGAAAACCACATCAAAGAAATAGTAATTGTTTGATTGCAACTTGGTATTAATTAGCAGGTGTTTTGCCGAAGGCAAAACACCTGCTATACCCTTACCTAGCCCGTGCCGCCCGCAGGGCGGCGCGGGCTGTAAATATTAGCTTTTTTACCAATTAACGAAAACTTATTTAAATTGGTATAAATAAAAAAGGCGATTTTTGTAAAGTCTTAGCTTGCGGGCTATAGATATCAGCTCTTTAGCAAATTAACGAAAACTTTTTTAGTTTAATATAGGCTTGAATTGCTTTGACCAAAAGTAGTTTTTTCATCAGTAGAGGTTATTTTTACTCTTACAAGCTGATTTTTTAACTCATTATCTCCTGCAATCAGCGTGGAAATAAAATTATCGGTCATTCCTTTTAAAAGTCCGGTATTTTTATCACGAGTATTTTCCACAATAATTTCAAACTCATTACCCACAAGTTTTTCTCTGAATTCAAGACTTTTCTCCGCTGCAAGCGCTTTTAGTCTTGCGGCTCTATATTTTTTAACTTTTTCGTCTACCTGATCCCGCATTATGGCGGCAGGAGTGTTTTTTCTTTTGGAATGCGGAAATATATGTATATAACCAATAGAAAGTTTTTTCAGGTTTTCATAAGTGTTTTCAAAATTAGCGTCTGTTTCTCCGGGAAATCCTACTATTATATCACTGCCTATATTTATAAAAGGGATTTTTTCAACAAGGGAATTTATTAATTCAGAGTAATATTCAACGGTATAACGCCTGTTCATCCTTTTTAAAACTTCATTATTGCCGCTTTGAAGAGAAATATGCAAATGCCTGCAAAACTTTTCGGAATTTGCAAGAAAGGTTATCATTTCTTCATTAAGTTCCATGGGGTCTAAAGAACTTAACCTGAATCTTTTAAGTTCCGATATTTTTTCAATTTCTTCTAAAAGCGTTAACAACGTCTTTTGCGGATTTAAATCAAGTCCCCATTGTCCCAGATGAATTCCGGACAGGACAATTTCTTTAAAACCTTTGTCTGTAATTTGTTTAATCTGTTCAATTGTTCCGTAAAGCTCTTTGCTTCTGCTTTTTCCTCTTGCATAGGGGATTATGCAGTATGAACATCTGTAATTGCAGCCATCTTGTATTTTAATATTTGCTCTTACTCTTCCTGAAGCAGATAAAACCGTTTCGTCCCTGAATTTTTCTTCTTTCATTATGTCTGAAACATAAATTTTGCCTGAGTTCTCATTAAAAACATCATGTTTTTCTAATAATTCAGGCAGGTTAAGTTTTTCTGCGTTGCCTATAACAAGATCAATGTCCTGAATTTTGGCTATTTCTTCGGCGGCGACCTGAGGATAGCAACCTGCAATTATAATTTTTGCCGCAGGATTAATCTTTTTAGCTTTTCTAACAAAAGACAAAGAAGAATTGTCGCTTTTTCCGGTTACAGTGCATGTATTTATTATGTAAATATCAGCAAAACTGTTAAAATTAACGACTTCCCAGCCTAATTTCAAGAATTTATCGATTATTATTGAGGATTCAAGCTGATTGGCTCTGCATCCCAGGGTTTGTAACGCTACTTTTTTCATTTCTGTTTAATGCAATTATTTAATCAAAGTTTGTATTTCTTTAAAATTAGGGTGTTTTGAAGTTTTTAAAAGCTCAAAAAGAACTATTTCAAAAGAAGTCATGTTTGCTCCTAATGATTTCATTTTCTCGACGCTTATATTAAGTTCAAATTCATTTCGTGAAGAAATTATATCCTGAAATAAATGAACTTCATAATCTTGCGTGATCAAGTCTGCTGCTGTCTGATAAACGCAAACATGAGCTTCAATTCCGCATATAAGTATATTTTTTCTTTTAAATCCTTCTAAAATATCTTTAAAGCCGTTTTCCCGACATGCGCTGAAAGAAGTTTTTTCAAAAAATATTGTTTTATTTGTTGCTTCCTGTTTTAGTTCGTTTACTGTTGCTCCAAGTCCTTTTGGGTATTGTTCTGTTACGATACTCGGAATGTCAAGAATTTTTGCGGCATTAAGCAATTTAGCGGCTTTATTTGATATAGTATCTTTTTGCAGCATATTTACAAGTTTTTCCTGAATATCAATTATCAGGATTAATGAATTTTCGATATTTATCATATTAATTTGCCTTTAATTTTTTAATAAATTGATTGTGAGTCAGAATTATTATCCCACAACGAATCATTTCCAAAACCTAAAATGGATTTTGGTCGGGGTTTTTTGTTTTTAAACTGATTAAACGCAAGTTGTCTTGCGCCTTCTAAAACTTCTTCTTTTTTTCCTAATTTATCTCTTTCAGCCTGAAGACTAGATATTTGCTGTTGAGTTTTTCTTATTTCCTGTAAAACATGCTTCCAATTATGAGTGAGCTGTTGATCGGCAGGTATGCCCTTAAATGTTTGTATTTTCAACAGGATACTTTCTTTGATATTTTTTAAATTGTCTAATTTTCCATTACTGCGCTTTAATTCTTCCGTCAGATTTTCTGATTTTTCTGACAGATTGTTTAATTTATGTAAAAGATCGTTATAAATAGGAAAATAGACTTCTGACATAACTTCTTACTGCTCCTGACCGGATAAAAATTTTCTGTTTTTTAAACAAACGAAAATTGACCTTCCAAAGTATTAAAAACAAAAATTGTATAAAAATTGCTATACGATAATTTTAAATAAAAAAATATTAAACGGCTTTTAGCCTTCTTCTAATAAGCCTGTTTTCTCTTATTACAGCGTCAAACTGATTTTCATAAAATTCAAAATGTTTATCAAGTTTAAGTAAATAAAAAACGCATAATGTATCTGACCTCATCCCGCACAAAGAAAGAACGCTGTTTGTCCGGTCACAATATTTTTGGGCGGACATAAGGGTTTCTATAAATAAATTGTTTAAAACCTGTTTCTGATTGAAATTTATTATTACATGCCTGTTTTTTTGCTCGGCTAATTTAATTATTGTTTTAAATAAAAGCGCCATTTCAAATATACTGTATTTTTTATTCTGAATATTAATTATATCCGTATTTTTAATATTTTTAACTGTAAAAATCATAAAAACTCCCGGTATATTAAACGACAATACTCATTACATGAATTGCTTGCGGGATAAAGGGAAACTCGTTAAATGCGGACATATTAATGATTTTTATTATATTAATAAAGAAATTCCAATTTTGTTTAAACATTTGTATCGCGGTTTAAGCAAAAATTGGAATTTAAGTATTATTAACGACGATACGTAAGTTGTGGTTCATTTTCCCTTTAACGCATTCCTGATGGTGATTGGAGCAAAATTTAAACAAAGAGGTTTTATTAAACCTTACTTGATTTTTTCTTCTTAATAATCTTGTCTGTTTGTTTTAAGCTCTTAAGCTAAGAAGAGGGGAAGTTTTCTTCCCCTCTAAAAAGCCTTGATTTTTATATCAAACTTAGGGCAATTGACGGCGCCTGGTTAGCCTGAGCTAACAGAGAGGCGGAAGCCTGTTGCAATATTTGATTTTTGGTGAGTTTTGCGGCTTCGTCAGCAACATCAACGTCCCTGATTCTGGATTCAGACGCTGACATGTTTTCATACTGAATATTTAAACTCTGAATAGCGGATTCTAATCTGTTTTGAATAGAACCTATTGTTGATCTTCTTGAAGATACGTTAGAAATCGCATCATCAATCTGAGTAATGAAACTCGCCGCGGCGCCTGTATTTCCAAACGCTGTGGCTAAAGCTGTCGTCATTCCAAGAGAAGATGCGCTTGCGCTTTCCAGAGGATTTTCTCCAGATGTAATGCCTATGGAGTTCAATGAAGGATTACTGTTTGCGCCGATTTGAATTTTAAGATCAGAAGTTGCTGAACCGTCTAACAGTTTTATTCCGTTAAATGCGGATGAATCTGCCAGCCTGTCGATTTCAGTAACGCGCTGTTGAACTTCAGCCTGGATTGCCGTTCTTTCAGCAGAACCGTTTGTTCCGTTTGCCGCTTGAATAGCAAGATCTCTGATTCTTTGCAAGTTTTCCTGAATGATCGCAAGGTCGCCTTCTGCTGTTTGCAAAAGGTTAATGCCTGTTTGAGCGTTTGCTGCCGCTACCTGAGAGCCACGAGCCTGAGCTTTCAAGCTTTCGGAAATACTTAAACCTGCCGCGTCATCAGCCGCTTTGTTGATTCGATAACCGGTTGAAAGTTTTTCCAATGATGACTGAATGTTGTGTGTTGAAGTCGATAAACTTCTCTGAACTAAAATTGAGCTTACGTTCGTGTTAATAATGATACTCATAATAAGATTCTCCTTATCTTTTTTTTATGAACTCAATCCTTGAAACTTTAGGGGGGAAATAAGGACTGTTTTTTTAAATAGGAGAGACTTATCTCCGATAAGCCTCTCAACCAGGGTGATTGATTTTTTATATTAAACTTAGAGCAATCGACGGCGCCTGGTTAGCCTGAGCTAACAGAGAAGCGGAAGCCTGTTGCAATATTTGATTTTTGGTGAGGTTTGCGGCTTCGTCAGCAACATCTACGTCCCTGATTCTGGATTCAGACGCTGACATGTTTTCATACTGAATATTTAAACTCTGAATTGCGGATTCTAATCTATTTTGGATAGAACCTATTGTTGATCTTCTTGAAGACACGTTTGAAATAGCATCATCAATCTGAGAAATGAAACTCGCCGCGGCGCCTGTAGTTCCAAACGCTGTAGCTAAAGCTGTTGTCATTCCAAGAGAAGAAGCTGTTGCGCTTTCCAGCGGATTTTCTCCATCTGTAAGGCTGATTGAGTTTAATGACGGATTACTGTTTGCGCCGATTTGAATTTTAAGATCAGAAGTTGTTGATCCGTCTAAAAGTTTTATTCCGTTAAATGCGGATGACTCTGCCAGTCTGTCGATTTCTGTAACACGCTGTTGGACTTCAGCCTGGATTGCTGTTCTTTCAGCAGAACCGTTTGTTCCGTTTGCCGCCTGAATAGCAAGATCTCTGATTCTTTGCAAGTTTTCCTGAATGATCGCAAGGTCGCCTTCTGCTGTTTGCAAAAGGTTAATACCTGTTTGAGCGTTGTTTGAAGCTACTTGAGCGCCACGCCCCTGCGCTTTCAAGCTTTCGGATATGCTTAAACCTGCCGCATCATCAGCGGCTTTGTTGATTCTATAACCTGTTGAAAGTTTTTCCAATGATGACTGAATGTTGTGGGTTGATGTTGATAAACTTCTTTGAACTAAAATTGAGCTTACGTTTGTGTTGATAATAATACTCATAATAAGATTCTCCTTATCTATTACTACTTCCTTGCGTACAATAAGGCGTATCTGAAAATTAACCCTGGTAAAATTAAATTTTCACGCTTGTAATATATATGTTAAGCTTTGTTAAGCCTTGTTTAAATTCATATAAAGTTAGAAATTTCTCTAACTTAAGTTAGAAAAATTACTGGCAACACTCTGTCCGGCAAATAATAATCTCTAGCCATTGCAAGCTTGGCAACGCAATATAAAACGCTTGCGCAACAATAAACCCATCTATTTGAATGATTACTAAACAATTATTTGTATTATTCAATTTCTTTTAATATAATTATTTTGATTTAATGTTAAATATAAAAATTGTTTTGAATTCTTATATTAATCAGGAGTGATATCAGTTATTTAAAAATGGGAATAAAGGAGAATTATTCAGGAATTCAGGATAAAATACCCGGCGCTCGAATTATTGCGGTGTCAAAATATGTAAATTCCGAAAAGATTATAGAAGCGTATCAAGCTGGTATAAAAGATTTTGGAGAAAATAAAATTCAGGACGCCGAAAAAAAAAGAGCCGAACTTCCGGAAGAAATCAATAAAAATATAAACTGGCATTTTTTGGGACATCTACAAACAAATAAAGTTAAAAAAGTAGCGGGAAATTATGAGTATATTCATTCGGTAGATTCTTTTAAATTAGCTGAAAGTTTATCAAAAGAGGCTTCATCAAAAGGGATAAAACAAAAAATACTTTTACAGGTAAACATAGCGGAGGAGAAAACAAAATACGGATTTAAAATAAACGAAATAAAAGAAATTTTTAAAGAAATTTTAAATCTGGAATCATTGGAAATAATAGGACTTATGACAATGGCTCCGTTCACAAAAGACAGGGGACTTCAAAAGAGCGTATTTAAAGGGTTGAAAGATTTGAGAAATTATTTGGAAACAGAATATAAAGTTAATATTCCCGAATTATCAATGGGAATGAGCAATGATTACACGACAGCCTGTGAAGAAGGTTCTACTATGGTGAGAATTGGACAGGCAATATTTGGTTAAAACTGATTAAAAATTAAGTAAAGAAATATAGGGAGGACATAAATTGTCAGGTATAGTTAACAAATTAAAACAATGGGTTGGAATTGAACCGGAAATCGGCGAAAATGATTTTGATTACGATGGAATCTTTGGCGGAGCAGAACAGTTTGAGGAAGAAGAAGAGCTTCAGGAAGCTCCCAAAAAACGTAAATCCAATTTAAAAGTTGTTGCTCATCAAAGCAGTTACCAGTTTGAAGTTATGGTTACAGAGCCAAAAACTTTTGAAGAATCTCTTGATATTGTAAACAATCTTAGAGATAGAAAATCCATTATTTTAAATTTACATTTGCTTGACGCAGAACAATCTCAAAGGGTTGTGGATTTTATATCAGGCGCAACTCATGCTGTTGACGGACATCAGCAAAGAATCGGCGAGGGTGTATTTATTTTTACCCCAAGAAATGTTTCTATTTCAGCTGAAACAGAAAAAGCAAAAGTTCTTAAAGAAGCTTTGTGGAATCAAGCCAGATAAATAATTTTATATTTGTCGCAGCGGCTGGCGAAGCCAGCCGCTGTATCCTTATACCAAGTTGCAATCAAAAGAGTATTATTTTTTGATAAGGGTTTTGCCGGCGTAACCGGCAAAACCCTTATCAACTCTTCTTCCCCGCCCTTGGGGCGGGGGCAGGGGGAGGGAGATTTAATACTATACCAATTAATTTAAAAAACCGTTAAATAAAAAAGATGGTTTTTGTAAATCTTTAATTTACGGGTGTTTTGCCTTCGGCAGCATGAATGAGTTAAAACTCCCGCTTGCGCTACAAAACACTCGCTATATCCTTACTCAGTCCGCGCCGCCCGCAAGGCGGCGCGGGCTGTAGGTATCAGCTTTTTAATAAATTAACGAAAACTTATTTCGATTGGTATACATTGATTGCAACTTGGTATTATTAAGTTCCAAAAACCTTTTACAGATCACTATAAGTGGATGCGGATTGCGTAAAAAATTAGCGGACGATTCGCCTTTGGCGAATCGTCCGCTAATTAAGAATTTATAAATTTTAATATTTTTTAAACACTAAAGAAGCGTTATGTCCTCCAAATCCAAATGAATTTGACATTACAACGTCAAGATTTTCAACTTTTCTTGCTGTATGCGGCACATAATCAAGATCGCAATGTTCATCAGGATTATCCAGATTTATTGTAGGTGGAACTATATTAGTTTCCATCGCTTTTAAACAAGCAATGGCTTCTATTGCTCCGGCAGCGCCTAATGTATGTCCGGTCATGCTTTTTGTTGAACTTACAAGAAGTCCGTTTTTAGCATAATCTCCAAAAACAGTTTTAATTGCTGTTGTTTCTGCAATATCTCCTAACGAAGTGCTTGTTCCATGAGCATTTATATATTTAACTTTTTGAGGTTCAAGTCCAGCATCATTTAAAGCAAGCCTCATGGCTCTTGCAGCGCCTTCTCCGTCAGCGCATGGAGCGACTATATCATTTGCGTCGGCATTTGCGCCATAGCCGACAAATTCGCCATAAATTTTTGCTCCTCTTGCAAGAGCATGCTCTAGTTCTTCCAGAACAAAAATTCCTGCGCCTTCAGCCATAATAAAACCATCTCTATCTTTATCAAAAGGTCTGCTTGCTTTTTCAGGCTCATCATTTCGTCTTGATAAAGTTCTTGCGCTGGTAAAACCTGCCATTGCAAGAGTAGTAAGAGGAGCTTCACAACCTCCGGCAAAAACGACATCCGCATCTCCGTATGAAATTGTTCTAAAAGCGTCTCCCAAACAATGAGAAGCTGTTGCGCAAGCCGTTACAATCGCTTTATTGGGTCCTTTAGCGTTAATCATTATGGAAATTCTTCCGGCAGCCATATCAACGATCATCATCGGCACTGTAAAAGGACTGCATTTTGAAGGTCCTTTTTGCATAATAGCTTCATGGTTTTTTTCTATTGTAGCCATACCGCCGGCAGCGCTGCCTACAATAACTCCAACTCTGGTCGGATCAGTTTTTTCCATATCAAGCCCTGAATCACGCATAGCTTCCTGAGCGGCAACCATTGCAAGCTGAGTAAATCTATCCATTCTTTTCGCTTCTTTTTGATCAAGATATTTACCAGGCTCAAAATCTGTTACTTCACCGCCAATTTTTACGTCATGCTTACTCAAGTCAACTTGAGTAATCGTTTTAACTCCGCTGTTTCCCTTGACAAGATTTTCCCAGAACAAGTCCACACCGACTCCAAACGGAGTTACGACTCCCATCCCGGTAACAACAACTCTTCTGGATTTATTTACCATCAATAATTCCCTTTTATAACTTTAAACTTTTCCTACTTAAACATAATTATAATTCAAAATATTTCTGAGCTAAAAGCGAAGAATCTGATTAATCATAAAATACTTTGACCCTTCGCTATGCTCAGGATAATAATTTAATAAACAAATACTAATTGCTTACTTTTTGTTTTTGTATATATTCAACAGCATCCTGAACTTTAAGGATTTTTTCAGCTTCTTCATCAGGAATTTCAACGCCGAATTCTTCTTCAAACGCCATTACAAGCTCAACTGTATCAAGGGAATCTGCTCCTAAATCAGCTGTAAAATTAGCTTCAGGAGTTACTTCCGATGCTTCCACGCTTAATTGCTCTACTATTACTTTTTTTACTCTTTCAAATGTTTCACTCATTTTTTTCTCCTTTTAAATTATTCTCTTTGATCATACTAATAAAATGAATATATTTATATATATTTATTGAAATAATATTATTTTGTCTATCCTTCTAAAAAATTATGTTACAAAATAATATTTTTTTAAATAACAAGTCCTCCGTCAACTCCTATGACCTGACCTGTTATGTATAAATTGGGTTTTGCAAGAAATTTAACAACATCTGCAATGTCTTCGGGCTTTCCTAACCTGCCAAGAGGTATATTTGAGGCGATTTTTTCTTTATCCAGTTTTTCTGTCATCGGTGTTTCAATAAACCCTGGAGCTATTGCGTTAGCGACAATTCCTCTTGAAGCCAGTTCTTTGGCGATTGTTTTAGTGAATCCAATAACGCCCGCTTTTGTTGACGCATAATTTGCCTGACCCGCATTGCCGTATACTCCGGTAATACTTGCCATATTAATTATATTTCCGCTTCTTTGCTTCATCATCACTTTAGCAATAGGTCTTGTTACATAGAAAACGCTGTTGAAATTTGTCGCAACAACTTTTTCCCAGTCGTCATCAGACATTCTTATGAGCAATCCATCTCTTGTAATGCCCGCATTATTTACCAGAACGTCAATTCTACCGAATTCTTTAACAATTTCATCGACCATTCCATTAACAGCGTTGCTGTTAGTAACATCACAACCGATGGCTTTTGCTTTTCCTCCAATATTTTCAATTTCTTTAACAACATTATTGGCATCAGCTTCACATGGAGGAACGGGATAATAATTTATAATAACTGTAAATCCTTCTTTTGCAAGCTCTACAGCGCATACTTTTCCAATTCCGCTTGATGCGCCTGTAACCAAGGCTATTCTTTTTACATCATCACTCATAAACAAACTCCTCTATCCTTACCAGGCACTTACAAACGAAGCGACTGTTTGCTTTACATTTTCCAGCGACTCTTTATCACAAACATTATAAACATTTGCGGTTTTTGATATTTTTTTAATCATTCCTGATAACACTTTTCCAGGCCCAATTTCAATAAATGTGTTTACGCCTGCATCCACCATGTAACTTATAGATTGTTTCCAGTAAACGGATGAATACATCTGTTTGATCATTTTTGAAGAAAGTTCTGCTTTATCGATCGTTGATCTGGCGTCAACATTTGTTACAATTGGAATTTCAGCGTCATTTATATTTGTGTCATTGATATATTTGGTAAAAGCTTCTGAAATTGGTCGCATTAAAGGCGAATGGAAAGCTCCACTCACTGCAAGAGAAATAACTCTTTTTGCTCCAAACTGTTTAGCTAATTTATTAGCTTTTTCTATTGCTTTCATTTCGCCGCTTATAACTGTTTGGTCGGGAGTATTATAATTTGCGGCGCAAATAATGCCTTCTGACGAAGATTCCTGAATTAAAGCGCTGATTTGCGCGTCATCCATTCCTAAAATTGCTGTCATGCCGCCGGATGGGGCATTATTCATAAGCTCGGCTCTTTTCTGAACAAGCTTTATAAGTTCACCTGCTTTTATAACTCCTGCGGCATATAACGCTGAATACTCGCCAAGACTGTGTCCGGCAACAAAATCAGGCGTAAGATTGGTTTCTTTCTTTAAAATCTCGTATGCAACCATAGAAACGGTTAATATAGCCGGTTGTGAATTAACTGTTTGTTTTAAATCTTGTTCACTGCCTTCAAAACAAAGTTTTGACACGCTTCTACCTGATATTTCATCTATATTATTAAAAAATTCTTTTGCATTATCATAATTGTCATAAAGGTCTTTGCCCATCCCTGTATGCTGAGATCCTTGTCCTGGAAATATAAATGCAATTTTATTCATTTTATGATCATCTCCTGATTAATTTTCATCCCCCAAACATTCATTTATTCAAGCTAGGCGGCTAACCTCTCCATTTTATCACAGCTGTTCCCCAGGTCAAGCCCGCTCCAAAACCACTTAAAACAAGCGTTGAAGGACTTTTTATATATCCTTCTTTTATGGCTTCTGATAAGGCTATTACAATTGACGCTGACGATGTATTCCCGTATTTATGCAGATTAACAAAGAATTTTTCTCTATTGATGCCCAGTTTAGAGGATATTGATTCAATAATTCTTATATTAGCCTGATGCAACACAAAACAATCAACATCATTAAGGTTTATTCCGGCGCTGTCAACAGCTTTTTTTATCGATTCAGGAACTGTATTTATTGCAAATTTGTAAATTTCTTTTCCATTCATCTCTACATGCGGTAATTTAAATGTGTTCGGCTCAACAAGCGGGCAATTTTTGCCGCTAAGAGGAATCTTCAGTTCTTCACTTTTTGCGCCGTCAGCTTTTATATCGATAAATAAAATGTCATCATGTTCATCTTCGCTTCTGGTAAGAACCATAGCTCCTGCTCCATCACCAAAAAGCACACAAGTGCCTCTGTCTTCCCAGTTTAAAAACCTGGAATGCACATCTACAGAAGCCAACAGAACTTTTTTGTAAATGCCTGAAGCGATAAAACTCCTGGCTACATTTAAACCGTAAATTAAACCGCTGCATGCCGCTGTTATATCAAAGGCGGCGGCATTTGAGCATGCTAAATCTCTTTGAATTTCACATGCCGTTGAGGGATATAAGTTGTCAGGAATTGATGTCGCGCAAATTATAAGGTCAATCTCTTCTGGATCAATCCCCGCATATTCAAGAGCTTCTCGTCCTGCTTTTACTGCAAGACTTGCGCCTGTTTCATTTCCGCTTACAATTCTTCTTTCTTTTATTCCGGACCTTGTTGTTATCCATTCGTCGCTTGTATCAAGGATTTTTTCAAGATCATTATTTGTTATGACTGTTTCCGGCGTATATTTTCCAATTCCGGCAATCGTTACAGGGTATAAATTTGTTTTCATGCTTTACTTAACTCGTATAATCTGGATATTTTTCCGTTTACATCTTTTTCGACTGATTCTTTGGCTAGTCGAATAGCATTTTTTATTGCAAAAGCTTTACTGCTTCCGTGTGAAATAACACATGTTCCTTTTATTCCAAGCAAAAGAGCTCCTCCGTATTCATCGGCGTCAGTTCTTTTCTTCATGCCTTTAAGAGCCGGTTTAGCAATAAAGGCGCCGATTTTTGCCAAAAGCGATTTATTAATTTCACTTTTAAAAAGCTCGAAAACCATTTTAGCAACGCCTTCAGTAACTTTTAAGGTTACATTTCCCACGAAACCGTCGCAGACAACAACATCACAAATGCCCATGTACATTTCCCGCCCTTCAACGTTGCCTATGAAGTTTAGGTGATCCTGTTTTTCTTCAAGGATTTTATATGTTTTTTGAGCAAGAATATTGCCTTTACCTGATTCACCGCCGATGTTAAGAATTCCAACTCTTGGATTCTCTACTCCTAATACTGCTGAAGAAAAGGAACTTCCCATAATAGCAAATTGGTGAAGCATTTCAGGTTCACATTCACTGTTAGCTCCAGCATCAAGCATTAAAACAGGTTTGTCCATCGTCGGCAAAAGCACGCCAATTGCAGGTCGATCAATTCCGGGCAGTCTGCCAAGCCCAAATAAACTTGCAGCCATTGCAGCTCCGGTACTGCCAGCCGCAACAAGCGCCTGAGAATGCCCTTTAGCTACCTGGTCTACTGCTATTACTATTGAAGAATTTCTTTTCTTCCTTAAGGCGCTGCTTGGAGATTCTCCCATTTCTATGACTTCATCAGCTCTTACAAGCTCAATTTCTAGTCCTTTAATGTCATATTTACCAAGCTCAGCTCTTATTTTTTCAAGTTTTCCAACGAGCTGAATAGGTATTTTATATTCACGGGCGGCAAGAACTGCCCCCTTTACTATTTCTTCAGGAGCATAATCTCCACCCATTGCGTCAACGGTAACTTTGACTGACATTTTATTCCTGATTTTCCTTATGCTTAATATTCACTATATTGTTTTAAAACAAACTAATCTTTGTCTATTACCTGTTTGCCGCCATAAAATCCGCAAGAAGCGCAAACTGTATGAGGTTGTGTTGTTTCTTTGCAATTTGGACATTGAACTACTGTAGGAATTGTTGCTTTCCACTTAGCTCTTCTGTGCGCCTGCGCGCATTTGCCTGTTTTCTTCTTTGGTACTGCCATTTTTTTATACCTGTTTTCCTATTTCTAATTTTTCATCAAATCTATTTTCCGAAAAACGCTTAAATACTTCAAGTCTTTCATCAATATTTTCTTCTGAACTGTTAACGTTTATTCCTTGAAACTCTTTTATGCCAAGGCAATTTGGATTGCAAAGATTTTTATTTGGAAGTTCAAGAATAATTGACTGATAAATCAAATCCTTGATATCAAGCTCTTTGCTGTCGCCTAATTCCTCCACAAACTCGCCTTCTGTAAGCTCATGCTCTTTTTTATTGCCAGAAACGATCTTTTCGTTTATAAATTGCTCGTTTATTTCTATATCCATATTGTAAATATAAGGTTCCAGGCATCTATCACACTCTAAAACAAGACCGGCTTTTATATTTCCGCTTATATTAATGTCATAATCAGTTGCCTGAACGGTAAGATTGGCTAAAACTCTGTCTTTCAGGTTTAGTTCCGCAATATAATCAAAAAAGTTTATAATCAGACATCTATCAGACGTTTTTTTGATATCTTCTATATTAATTTTCAATTTATTCTTACACCCCGAATTATAAAAATTCAAAAATCTTTATATTTTCTTTATATCTTTGATTTTATTCTATTTAATATAAAACTTTTGTCAATAAAATTAAAAATTTGACAGCGGCAAAAAGTATGCTGATTTCAAAACAAGTTTTTTTATACTGCTTAAAAACCGCCTTTTTATATTTTGATTGTTTTTTGTTACCTCCTTAGGTAAAGCATAGTTTAATTATATGCGAAGGTTTTTTGTTTACTCTTAACAATTCGCTGATTCCAACTCCTGCAACCCATAAAATCTCTTTTTCAGTTGCAAGTAAAGGAAGTTCATCTCTTGTATATTCCGGTATTCCTCGATTGATAAGATATTTTTTTAATTTTGTCTTCTCCCGCATTCCAAAAGGCTGTATAATATCGCCTTCTCTTCTCGTTCTAAAAAACAAATCCCCTTTAATTCGGCTTAAATCCGCATAAACAGTATATGAAACATCGGGAGGAAATTTTTGCGGCATGCCTTCAGTCCATTTTTCTATTTTTATACTTACTTTTAAATCAGGATGGAAAATCTTTTTTTCAAAGCTTACAGGAACAGTTACAGCGGTCTTCTTCCCTTTTGTATGATCAATTATTTTTAATTCCTTCGAGGATACAAAAAACCAGGAATTTTCCCCCAGAGAAAAGGTTTTGCCTGATTTTGACGCTGTATTTTCGTTTATAAAATTATATAAATCCTCAATTCGTTCAAATGTATGTTCAATTTCATTTTTATGTAAAAAATTTAAGAGCATACGTCTTTTTAGAGGTTCTGATAATTTTAAAAAGTTCTCTGCGCTTATTATATTCTCCTCTAAAAAAAGATTCTTACTCTTAAAATCAATATATTCTGCTATAATTTCTTCTGATTCCTTTGCTATAGAAGATAATCTTAATATAGAATCGTCTACAGCCTTATTATAAGTTCTTAATTCCGGCAACAGGCTGTGTCTTATCCTGTTTCTCAAGTATTTTTCATTTAAATTGCTTGCGTCAAAGCTTGGAGATAAAAAGTTTTCATTACAATAATCAATGCAATCCTTTCTTAAAATATCATTAAGAAGCGGTCTGTATATTGAAATTCCGTTTTCCTGCTTTCTGATTTCAGGTATTCCCTTAAGTCCAATCAAACCTGTTCCTTTAATTATTCTGTATAAAACGGTTTCAGCATTATCTGTTCTGGTATGTCCAGTTAAAATCGAGATTGCGGATATTTTTTTCGCAGTTTTGTTGAAAAAAATATAACGCTGTTTTCTGGCTTCATCTTCTGTTTGCGGTAATTCTGAGGAAAGAGTTTCTGTAAAAAATTCAATTCCTGCCTTTTTACAGTATAGTTCCGCCTTTTTAGCTTCCCGCAAAGAGTCTTCGCCTCTCCAGTTGTGGTTTAAATGAGCCGCCGCAACTTTAAAAGCATAATTGCCGCTGATTTTATGCAGGCTGTCAAGCAAACACAAAGAATCCGCTCCGCCTGAAAATCCGACGAGCAAAAAGTTTTCGCTCCATAAAAGCTTATATTTTTCCAGAAAATTTATAATTTTTCTTTTTATTTTTTCCGATTTGTTTTCCATGGCTGATTATTGATTTTTCAGCTTTATGCTGTCTTCAAGCTGTTTTATATGGTCTTTTATAACTTTTCTCTTTAATTTTACGCTTTCTTCATGCTCATTAAGCTCTCTAAGGCGGGTTTTAAAAGTTTTTTTGTCTGCTTCCAGCGTATCGAGCAAATTAACATATTTTTTAAACATTTCAACCGCTTTTTCAAAATCCCCCTGCTTTTCCAAAACAAATCCGTAATTATTGTAAGTTTCAAAAAATTCAGGATTAACTTCAACGGCTTTTTGATACATGGAAATTGCAGCGTCGTAATCGCTGTTGCAGTACATCGAAAGACCCATTTGATTATATGCTCTCGCTGATTTATCATTTATTTCCAGAACTCTTTTGCAATATTTAACGCAATCTTCCCATAATCCCTTTTTAGCGGAACAAATTGCAAGGGCATAATTGGCGTTCTCATTATTTTCATCCGTTTCAATAACTTTTTTGTAAAAAACAACGGCTTTATCCAGGTCTTTAATATTCTGTTCAATGACCCCTCTTTTGTCATAAGTTTCGCCAAGCGCAAAAATATAATCCGTATTTTTAGGAGAAACTTTAACGGCTTTTTTTAAAAATTCCAACGCATCATCAAATTTATCCTGTTCTTTTAAAATAAGCCCGCTTAAATAAAGGGATTCTGACTCTTCAGGATTAAGAGTTAAAACTTTTGACAATTGTTTTAATGCCGAATCAAAATTTTCCATGTTTAAATAAAGCAACGCAAGATTATAATAGGAATCAGGGTCGTTGGGTCCCAATTGTATTGCTTTCATAAAGTTTTTTTCCGACAAAGCGTTTTTTTCAATCGCCATGTAAACCAGTCCTAAATTATAGAACCCATCCGGTTTTTCAGGGTTAATTATCGTGGCTTTATTAAAAAAACTTATAGCTTCATCAAAGTTTTCTGCCTGATATGCCTCAATCCCTTTATTATATTCTATTTCATACCTTCTCTTTTTATTAAAAAAGTATATTAAAAATGAAATAACGCCTGTTAAAAAAATGAAAATAATTGTATATATTAAAAAATTTGGCATGTTTTCTGATCCCTTTTAGATAATGTAAATCCAGGTCATTTTTTTATCGGCATGTTTAAAATTGTATATGTAAACATTATTTGATAAATATAAAATTATTCTATAAAATAATTATAGTATATTAAGTTATAAATTATCCCAAAAAACATAAATCTTCTATACCGTTCCTAAAAGGAATTTCGGATTTTAGCATAAAGGAAATAAAAGCATGAAATATTTTTTTCTTATTCTCGGAATTTTAATTGTTCTTGATATCGGCTATTTTTCTTACCTAAATCAGGGCTATACTCTTATAATAAACTACAAACCCCTGATCGGCGATGTTCAAATACAATCCGGCATGCTTTATTTATTTATGGGCATATACGGTTTAATTGGCGGGATTTTATTAAGCGGCGCAAAAATAATTTCTTTAAAAGACGAACTTAAAAAAGTCAGAAGAAAAACAGAAAAATCCTCAATTGAATCTGAAGAAAGCCAGGATAAAGTTAAAGCTCTGGAATCAAAAATACAAACCCTCGAAACAGCGCTAAAAGAATCTTTAAATAAATAAATCGTTACTTAATGGCTAAATACTAATTTATTCATTATAATATTTATTTAAAGAGCTAAGTTTTGTAAATAATTTTTTTAAAAAGCAAATTTTTTTTTTCTCTAGTTTTAAATTATGTAGAAAATACAAAATTTGGGAAGTAACTAAATACTAATAAAGGTTGTGAGCGTGAAACGATGACAGAAAAAAAGAATCATAAATTTACTAACGAACTTAAAAGAATAGGACCAAAACTCAAATGGTTTTTGTTTACTGAAATGCAGGATTTAAAATTAACATCAGATTATATTGATTTAATTTGTCCTACCGGCGATAAAAAAAGCGAAATTGAGTCAAATCCTGTTGAAAGTTTAAGGAAATTAATTGAGCAATCATTAATACGAGAATTTTCGCCAAAAATTCAAAATTTAAGATCGTTTAATCATTTGGTTGACACAATTATGCATAACATTCAGAAAAAGGCATTAGGCGATGATAATGAGCTGGAAACGCTACTTTCCGACTAATATATAATTGATTCAAGCATTAGATATAAGAAGCGAAAACGCAATTTATAAAATTTCAATAGCCTTAAGACTTGTAAGATAAATTTTTCCATGTTAAAAATATAAAGACTGGAAATAAAGAGTGAATATTCTAATAGAAATGTATTCACCTTCAGACAAAGAGGGCTATTAGCTCAGGTGGTTAGAGCGCACGCCTGATAAGCGTGAGGTCCCTGGTTCGAGTCCAGGATGGCCCAAATAAACCTTGAATACAAGAAAAACCCAATATAAACCTGAACATGGGGGTGTAGCTCAGTTGGTAGAGCGCTTGCCTTGCACGTAAGATGTCAGGAGTTCGAGTCTCCTCACCTCCATTTTGTTTTTATAGACATAAGAAACAAAGCCTGTATCCATTTGGAGCGTATATATTTATTCGGTAAATGAAAAGGCGGAAGTAAAAACAAAAACCGCATGCAGTAAGGCTTTCAGGCACAGGTTGAGGTCTGAGACGGTTTTCCAAAAACTTCCAAAAATTACTTTTATTACTGTTTTTATACCGTTATTTTTGCAATTTTACCGAGCTTAATTTTTTAAACTGTCTACAATACCTATGAAATAAGCGTATAAGGCAGGAAGAAAACGGCTTGTTTCTACCGCTTTTTCTGATGAAAACAGAGAAAACCGCACCTTCAAAACAAGAAAATTACCGAAAAACTCCGCAAATTTAAAGATTTGCCCTATGGTGCAGTGAGAAAAATATTATTAAACAGCCTAAAACCTGCATGGTGTACATATATTCAAGATTTGCAGTTATATGTTTTTGCCATGCATAAACTTTTTACGTGCAGCAAAAATACATTTTTGTTAATCCTGAAAACACACACTGTACTTTAATATTAAGGCAATTATATTTTTTTCTCTGTGTCGGCGTGAAATTATTGCTAAAAACCATCGAAGCAGGAAGAAAAACAAGGGAAGAAGGAAGAAGCCGGAAGAGAATTAGCTGTTATCATTCATATTGAGATAAACTTATTCCCTAAAATTCATAGTTAAATTTGATTTTAAGTTTAGTAATGATTCAAAACAGACACATTTGCAGGAAAATGACTTCATTTATGTGCAGACAGAGTTAATATGCTTATACGGAGTTATTAAATCTGTAAAGGCAATGATAATGAATAATAACGATAAGAATGAGTTCGCAAGCATCACTCCCGCAATCTGGGTCGACATCAAAACAGTTGCAGAAATAAAAGGAATAACATCAAGAGCCATAAGACTTGCTTTTCCTAAAGGTAAATACGTTTATCGAGAAACCACAGGTCAGGGAGGAAAAAGTTATGAGATACTCCTTTCTTCGCTTGATGAAAAAACACAGGAGATTTACAAAAACACATACTACAGGGAAATTATTGAAGCAGTCGATCATGAAATTATGCTCCCAGTTGAAAAACCTGTTGAAACAGAATCAGGTTTTATTCCTGAAACCGCAAAAACAATTGCTCTGGCTCGTGTTGATTTAATTTTAGAATGGCAAAAGTTCAGGGATAAACAATCTCCGAAGCATAAAGGGGACAAGATATTTCTTGATCTGTATAATTCAGGTGAATATCTCAAAAACATTTTTGCCATAATCGGAAAAACATCCCGTGGCAGTTTGCAACGCTGGTATAAAAGTTACTCTGAACATGAAAGCTGGGAAATTCTTGTCCCGCAATACAAATATTCAAGTTTTAACGAATATCGCACAATCCTGTCTGAAGAAGAAATCGGAATATTTTTAAAACTTCTTCTGCATCCAAACCAATTCAGCATAGGCAAAGCAATAAAGCTGACAACTCATATTCTGGAAAAACGTGGATATGAAAATATTCCTCAGCCTGTAACATTTAGAAGATATGCTGAGTACTTCAGAAGAAATAATTATGATAAGTGGATTTTAATGAGAGAAGGCGAAAAAGCCCTTCGGGATAAGGTAGAACCTTACCTATCAAGAGATATTTCAAAAATAGAAGTCGGAGATGTTCTTGTAGCAGACGGACATAAATTAAACTTCCTTGTAATTAACCCGTTTACAGGAAGACCTGTAAGGGCTGTTTTAGTCGGATTTCTTGACTGGAAGTCCGGTTATTTAGTCGGATATGAAATAATGCTTGAAGAGAATACCCAGTGCATTGCTTCTGCCCTGCGTATGGCAATAATAACTTTAGATATGATTCCAAGAATTGTTTATCAGGATAACGGTAAAGCCTTTAAAGCCAAATACTTTTCAAAATGTGATGACTTTAATGAGTTAGGATTTAACGGAATTTATTCTAATCTTGGAATAAAACCGGTTTACGCAAAGCCATATAATGCCAGAGCAAAAGTTATAGAAAGATTTTTCAGGGAATTCCAGGAAGAATTTGAAAAATTGTTGCCAACATACACTGGCAGTAATATCTCTAATAAGCCAGCTCACATGAAACGCAATGAAAAGTTGCACAAAGAACTTTATGACAAAATAAATCAAGGATATATTCCAACAATAGAAGAAACAATCGGATTCATTAATGCATGGTTAAGCTACAGGCATTCACAGCCTTGCCCGAATGATCGAACCAGAAGTATAAAAGAAGTTTTTGATTCCAGAGATAAACAAAACATAGACATAAACAAACTTGATGAGCTGATGATGGCGCATGAAGTAAAAACAATAAACCGCAATGGTATCAGGTTTTTAAATACCGATTATAACAATGATGCATTATATGGATTAAAAGACAGGGTAATGATTAGATACAGTCTGTTTGATTTGTCTAGAATCAAGGTCTATTCAACCAAAGGCGAGTATTTATGCACGGCAAAAAGAGTTATAGGCACGCACCCGATGGCTTATCATCTTGGCGATGTTAAAGACAGAGAAGATTTTATCCAAAAAATCAAAAAGCCTCAAAAATTAAGAAACAGAACCCTGCGGGCAATTAAAAATTATCTCCCGAAAGAAGATATTAAATTTTTAGAAACTCAAATGATGGAAGAAAATATTCCCGCAGAGGAAATTCCTGTTCACGAGATAAAAAAAGAACCAATCGCTGTTCCTGATAAACTGCGACCTGTATTTTTAAACAATTATGAACGCTATGAATGGCTGATGAGAAACGGGTGCACCTCCTTGGAAGAGCGTAAGTGGCTTGCTGAATATAAAAACAGTGATGAATATAAACAAATTTATGAGGAATAAAAATGCGGAAAGTTTTTGTTAAAACGCAAAATGTGAAAAATTTTATAACCTTGATAAATAATCTCCAGAATAAACCTGACGGTGTTTCAAAGATGGCTCTGGTTTATGGAGAGCCGGGACTTGGAAAATCAAGAACAGCTCTCTGGCTTGCTGCACAAAATGATGCGATTTATATCCGAAGTACAAACCTTATGACCGGCAGATGGTTTCTTGAAGAGCTTACAGAAGAACTTGATGAAATACCTCGTTACTGGACTTCTGATTTATTTAAACAATGCGTGAATAAATTAACTGAAAAGCCTCAGATGATAATAATAGATGAGATAGACTATCTTGCAAGCGATCAAAAAACAATAGAAACAATTCGGGACATTCACGACAAGACGAATGTCCCGATTATTTTTGTCGGAATGACACTTGCACAGAAAAAATTACAAAGATATAGACATCTTTATGACAGATTATCTGATATCGTTCAGTTTAAAGCATTTTCAATAAATGATGTCAGGGAAATAATCACCCAGCTTTGCGAAGTGGAAATAACAGAATCCGCAATTAATTTAATCCACGCACAGGCAAACAGGTTTAGGCAGATTGTCAGGCTTATTACTAAAATAGAAGCGGTTGCAGCTACTAACAATATCAAAATATTAGACGAAAACATAATAAAGGAGATCTTCAAAAATGAATCAAGACAGAGTTTTGAAAATAATAAAGGGGCTAAACACGTTCTCTCCTGATGATATTGAGATAATGACAGGATTTGAAGAATCTGAAGTCCTTAAAATTATTGAACAACTTGCTAAAAATAAAATAATAATAAAAACATCTGATAACGAATATAACTTTGTAAATAAAATCCCTGAGAGAAAAAGAACTTTTCAACTTATAGAAAAACCGGTATTGAAAATAATTAAGGATAATAATATTACATTTAAAATTGCGGCAGAATATTTTCTATCAAATTATGCAATACAAAACTGCACAATTTCAACTTTTAAAACATATAAAAGCTTGCTCAAAACACATCTGGTTCCATTTTTTGGAAACATGAAACTTAAAGAAATTACTCAAAGTAATATTAAGGAATTTATCGACTTAAAATCCAATGAAGGTCTAACAAATAAACGTTTAAACAGCAATGTAACCCTATTTGGAAACATGTTTAATAAATTTAAAGAGTGGGAATTTATATCTGACAGCCCTTATAATGGAATTATTAACGTAAAATACAATAAAGAAACTGAAATTAAAGTTTTAAACGAAACAGAAATTCAAATGCTGCTTAATAAAGCAAAAAACAATTACCCAAAACTTTCTCCAATGATTTTACTCATATTATCAACAGGGTTAAAAAGAGGAGAAATGCTTGCTTTAAAAAAAGAAGATATTGATTTAAAAAATGCAAAAATCAATATTAACAAGACCATATTCGAAGGAGAAATTATTATTCCCAAAGTTAAAACTATTATCCGTCAGGTAAATATTTCTGAAAATATTATGCGGGAAATAAAAAAAATCATAAAAGATAAAAAAGAAGAAGATTTTATCTTTTACGATAAAGGTCTAAGTTGGTTTACTCAGGATAAATATATCAGAATAAGCCTTTCAAACCTTTTAAAGCAGCTAAATCTTCCGAGAATAACCTTTAACGAACTCCGGCATACTTATGCATATGATGCTATTCAAAAAGGAATGTCCATAGATTCTCTTCACAAGCAGCTTGGGGATTATTCAATTCAGGCGACTATGGATAGATACAGGGATTTTATCCGGTAATATTTAAAAACAAGGGTAAAATATACGCTAATAATCTGATTAAATGTAACATTAACCCTTATTAAATACTTTGTAGTCTGTAATAGCTTGAAATTTTGGCTTAAACTCCTCCAAATAATGGAGGTTTTTAAACAGCATATTTGTTAATATATAAATACAGGATGTTAAGACTTAAATGTAATCGTGATGACAAAAAAGGATATGTGAGTTTAGGGAGTTTTAAATCAAGTTTTTCCATTCAAGCCTTTGACATTAAAATAATCGGGGAGACCGGCTGCTTTAGCTTTGTCTTGTCTTTCATTTTCATATATTCATATTCAATTTAGTAAAAAACAAAACCGGAGGAGAAAAATTGTATGAATATGGAATGTGAGTCTTGGCTTGAAAATTTGTCAATGAAAGATCTGCCGACTGAAGATATTAAAATTATGGCTGATTTTTACGGAATAGATTTTGCTTTAAAACTTATGCTTGATATGCCGGGCATTAATATAACAATTCCGGGGAATGGTATTAAAAAAATACGCAATAATTATATTTGCAGAAACTATGACGGTACAAGAAAAAGTAGGTTGGCTCTAGCTCTTGAGTGTAAGGTTACAGAAAATTACATCAAAAAACTTATTTGGAAAAATAAACAAAAAGAGAATGATAATCAGGTAATTGCCTGAAATTTCATATATTCAGCAACTTATTCTAACGCCTGCTTTTGATGCAGGCGTTTTTATTCTTCTATTATTTCATTTAAAGCGTCTTCCTGAGAGCAGGAATTTTCTTTGCAGTATGAATCGAGCCATTTTAAGCATTGTTTAATCTCCTCTCCGCAAAGGGCTTCCATATTTTTTTTAGATTTACAATCTTCCATTGCAAGATATTCAAGAATTGCCTTGGCTTTTTCTTTGTTTGGTTTTAATGAGTTGAATTTAAGTTTTTCCACATCTTCGTGAATTCCGATAATAATGCCGATTACATCATCAATACAAGTTTTTAAGTCATTTCCAACACCGTTAAGATAAGTTTTGAAATCAATTTTAGTCATAAAAAATCTCCTATATGCTTTTACTCGTTGTGAGTTTACCGTGCATATGGAGAAAGTAGTCTATTTATGTCTGAAAGTTAAGTTGGATAATATTTTAAACCCAATCAACAGTGGGAATTAAATCCCCACTTGTTTCATCATCGCTGTATTCTATATTTTTCATTTCGCCTATTTGAACTCCGCCTATTGATTTTATTACAACACCGTAATCTTTTGATAATTGGGTTAACTCCCTGATAAAAGACTGATATTTATTACTTTTAGACTCCAAAATATTTTTTAAATATTGTGAAAAGTCATTTTGGGTATAATTTTTAGGATTGTCAGTTATTTTATTGATCTCCTCAGAAAGTTCTTCCAAAAATTCTATTTCTGATTGAATCCCGCTTTGAATTTCCAATAAATTTTCGCATTCTTTTTTGTTAATCATGACCTTAACTCCTTGTATTAATGTTCTCTGAATTCTATTACAGGTTTTGAATTGCCGATTTTATAGGCTTGAGCTGTCATAAGTGTTAAAAACTTTTTACCTGAGAGGAGATTAATATTTATTAATGCCGATAATGTTTTATCCTGCGGTTTTTCAAGAATCCATATAACCCTGTTTAGTTTATTCACTTGGGTTAAGGCTAATATATTCAACAGGTTTTCTTCTTGAAACTCGCCCATATTACAGTAAACAAATATTTTTTCGTGTGAATCGTAATCTATAAAAGTAAATTGAGTGTTATTTATGTTCTTGTTTTCTAGTTCCCATTCGTTTATCTTTAATGCCTTTTTTATTTCATCGGTGTTATCAGCCAACCAATCATTGAAGTTTTCAGTTTTAAAAACCATTTGCAGAGGGATATAAGATAGTTTTGAAAGGTCTGCCATCTGTTTAGCTCCTTTATTCTTGCCTACATTGACACAATAACTCGTTTCGTACAGAAGTGAAGCGAAAAGCCGGAAGTTTCCGACTTTTCGTATCAGTTCGACATAATTTAAAAGGTCAAGGATTCAAGAATAGTCTTTTAAGTAGTAATTCCTGTTGGTCATCACTTTCCTTGAGTTCAAGAGCGGCGAATACCGTACTCATTTTACGGAGTTCAATTAGCCTTTTTATAGAATCTTCGTAATAACTTTGCCCTATAATTATGGCTCCTGCATAATTACCGCCCATATTGCCTAATAAAAAGGTTTCCGCATAATCAAGGGTGTCATCATCCACATCAATATCTGGAATAATAACTACTCCAAGATTGTTTAACCACGGAAGTTTTCCTAAAATTCCTTCTGCGCCAACTGATTCAATTGTAAAATCAAATTCTGCGGCACCAGTGATTTTGTCCTGGTTTTCTGCAAGCCATTCAAGGATAGCTTCTTTGCCTGTAAACATTTTTAAATTCTCCTATAAACTAATACCATCACGAATTTTAGCGTGCAAATTTTAAAATAGTCTAATTTAAATATGAGTTGAAACGTTTCGACACAATAACCGTAATGGTTTATACGCTTAAAATAATATTTTTCTCGTATATTCCTTGAGTTTGGCGATATCTTCCTTAAATTTATCCTGTGCCTGTGAAGGATTATTCTTATATTCACTGTGGTATGCAAGGCTATCCGGGGTTAACATCAGACTATATGGAATGGAATAAATCAAGCTCCATTCGTCATTTTTTAAAACATACGCTCTGGCATAGCATTGATTACAGTAAGAATCGGATTTTATATCCAGTTTTATCTTCTTATCCTGTAGGATACAGATTTCCCTGTAGCTGAGGGTCTGGCTACTGGAGAGGTATGTTATGGCTTCGAGTAGTTCTTCCTTTGTCTTAGTCATCATATCCTCCTTATAACCTTATAGCCTGTGCTTCTTTGACCTGATTTTTTGTAATTTTTTTATCTAATGCCATTTGTGCGCCGAGGTAAAATATTTGTAGGACTTCGGCACCGGTTATTGTAATTGAATGTTCTATGCCATTTATATAGTATTTACCGTTTCTAATTTCGATATCTTGCGGATTTACTTGAACTTCATTTAATTCAGGGAGTGTACACATTGTTACTTTAATCATTTTGCACTCCTTTAGTTGCTTACATTCACAGATTACCTCTATTTTCAGGTTTTTAAAGTCATTTGCTGAATAGTTGAAACAAAACAATACAATTCAGCAATGGAAAGGACTACTGGATTATCCGGTAGTCCTTTTTTGTTTATTCTTCTTCATCTTCGCCTTTTAATTCGTTTATTGAGTCCTGCAGAGTAAACATTGACCCGCCGACATACTCATCGTCATTATCAAGTGCTGTTAGGATTTGTGGGATCCAGTAACGCTCCGCTCTTTGTAGGGTTATGCCTGTTCCTTCGAGTAATGCTCTTGCTTCATAAACGTGTTCAGCTATTTTTGTCTGAATATCATCAAGCCTTGCAATTTTTTTAGCATTATCCATTACTTATCTCCTTTTAGATATTTATTAAATACTGTTTTAAACCTGCTGGCAGTATCAACCATCCAGCTAAATCCCTGTTCAAGGTTTTCCTTATCTTCGATATTAAAATCAAAGGTTGTCCTTATCCTTGAAGATTTCTTGCCTTCAAGTGCCTGCCAGTCGAGTTTGCCAAGCTGCTTTTCAATTTCTTTTTTATTGCCTTCCAGCTTTTTAAACAGTTCCTTATCATTGGCAATCAAGAGCTCACAGCCGAGGTTGTTTTTTGCTGTATTAATTGTTAGCTGTATTGATACTCCGGATATTCCAATCGTGAGGTACATCCAGTGTTGTGGCGCAGGTTGCGATATTTTTATCAGGGAGTTGTTATCAGTTGTGTATTTATGGAATGCCTGCCAGAACTCATTTTGCTTTTGTTTTGTGTCTGTTACTTTAGCTGTTGGCTTCTGGTAAGCATTGGCTGATGGCTTTAAAATAGCTTTCAGCTTGAGTTCAAAGTTTTCAATATGGACTGTGAGCACATACAGCTTAACTTCATGGCTGATTAATTTATTCAGCCAGTCTGCGGTTTCCATTACTTCCGGCGATTCCTGATTAACGCACCAGATGATATTTTTAGCTTTATAGGCTGCGGCGTGCTTTAACAGGTTTGCAAGGGTTTTGGGGTTCTGTTTCAACTCGCATTCGAATACCGTTTTTTCGTGGATGTTCATAACCGCAAGAATATCCGGTTGTTCGTCTGTGGATTGCTCTGATACTGAGAGGATTTTAACTTTTGTTCCCAGTGCCTCTTCCAGCAAGGTTTCTGAATCCTCGCTAATAAATGCTTTAAAGTCTTTCCTGCTTCTGAATTGGGTGTCTTCGTTGTTTGTTTTTGTTGTCATAAGTGTATCTCCTTTATTCTGACAATCACACATTACCGTGCAATTTGCAGAATTAGTGAGATTTCCGGCTATTTCGTATCTTTAAGACACAATCACTTATTCTCAACCCAACTTTCAATCTTGTACCTGGCTCTTTTTCTTGTATCAACGTGAACAAAGAGCGATTTATCGTACCTGATGACTGTTGAAAACAGCCTGCTCTCTATGGCAGCATCATAAATCTGCCTGTAAGTTATATCAGGCGAGATTATATCAAAAGCCTGTCCCGATAAATGATAACTGCCTTTTTCCCCGCCGACATCAATATTATGCTGGTAACAGCGTGTTCCGCAGGTGGGTATTATTCGAATATTTTTGCCATACTTGCGGTTAAGATAATACCTGAACGCCTGCAGATAAATCAGTGCCTCGTGGTTGATGATTAATTTCCCACAGCACCTGCAGGAGAGTTCTTTTTCAATAAAATTTTGAAGTTTTGCCTCTAACATAATGACCTCCTAAATTTTTTCTGTTTTTGTGCCTTAAAATTCTTCCAACTCCAGTTCGATAAACTGTAAATCCTCAATAGTGAGTGCATTCTTAACCTGATTAGCTTTTAATTTTAAAAAATCATCTTTTTGAATAACCTCTGCCTGCACTCCCTGAATTGCAGTGAGAGTAAAGGTTTTGTATTCAGAGATGCCAGTATTTGCATTAATGAATTCATCTGCTGCCTGCCCGATAATTTCCGCTTTCTTTAGCAGAACAAGAAGTTTTAAAATGGTTGAATCCTGTAAATTCAGGTAATAGCTGCCTGATTCACTACTTGTATCTGTAATGGATATAGGGAAAGGTGTTTGCTTTAAGTTCTCAATAGTTTCAAGCAATGCCTGTCTGTATTCTTCAAGGCTTTGAGTTTTCTCCTGATAATATGGCGGGTCTTCTATTGGCTCATAAATCTTGCCGTCATCAGGAATTTCTACCAGTTCATATTCTGCAAGGGATACAAGTTCAGTATCTATCTGCCCGCAGGATATTTGATTTGTGATTTTATTAAGTATTCTGCAGCTTTTATACATATTAAAAACTCCTGTAAGATGTTATTCTTAGTTTCCATTTTGTGTAATTTATGCCATCTACTTCCCCATTGCCATTGGCTGGCATTACTCTTATCTGGTCTTCACCCACTCCAGCAGTTGTACTTGTTCTATATCTTGAAAACAATTTGGTTTCTAAAAAATGATTATTTATTTCCCTATTATTTCCATCAGGTAATACATGAAACCAGGTTGCTTTTTGTCCGGGCTGATAACCCTTGTCTGCCGATAAACATATCAATTCCAGAGTCGATATTATTTCACAACCTATGTTATGGTAAAAATCAATAAGTGTTGTATAAGCTGCCGGAACAGCTTTTTCAACAATTGCATAACCATTAAAAGCATAACTAATTGGTGTTCCCAGCAGTCCTGAAAGTTTTTGAACCTGTCCGATTTTTAAAAATTGTTTCTCAATCCACCCTGAGTTTTGCCTGAAATATGGTTTTAAAGGTCTTTGATTAATTAATAAAGCTAAATCGCCATCAACAGTGACTGTTGGCAAAATATTATCCTCTGTAATATTGCTGCTCAAGGCTGTTACTGTGGCTGAATATGTTCCATCTTCCTGAAGAACAAGGCTGTCTTCCTGAACGATAAAAATATACGTTCCGTTTTCAGACAGATTGGTGATATTTGGAATTGAGGAAATTATGTAAACATTGCCATTCGGGAATGTTATGCCCATATTTGTGTAAATTCCGCCTACCTTAAAGGATACAGATGTATCTGAGACCTTGCTAATCAAATCAGCATAGCCATTATTATCCACATTGCCGGAATTAACAGAGTATGAAACCAAATCTCCGGCAATATTGTTGTTTTCGCCGATTAAATGAACATCATCTCCTGTTCCAAGATAAAGCTGCTTTGTATCTTCGCACCAGAGAGGCATTCCTGATGGAGCAAGAGCTGGAATATCAGCCTTATTTCCTCTTCTGAAGCGAATAACAGTCATTAGAATGAACCTCCGTCAACATCACTTACAACTGTTGAGATAAATTCAAGTCCAGTACCGGCAGCGTTTACCGCAACAATTTTACCTGCATGTCCTGTATAAGTGTCAGGAGTATCAGGAAGATTCAGGAAACTGCCTAAATATGAAGGTTTATTCTGGATATCTTCCCAATTAATAACCAGATCAAGGTCATTAAGCTCGGATATTTTCTGCCAAGTCGTACCATCATAAACATATTCTGCCCCTCCGGCTTCAACAGTAACATCTGCTGTTGCGTCCAATACCAATGCGTGCATTCCGCTAAAAGCAGTTAGTGCATCCCTTGCTGGAATATCCGCTACAACGTATGCTTCCTTAAATGTGGAAGGAATCTGGGTTGTCGGGATTTTTCCACTTACATCAAGACTTGCAATACCATTTGCAACACCTTTTTGAATCGTTATCCTTGCATCTACGGCTGTATTAAAGTTAGTAATATCGTCTGAAATATGAGTATGCCCAATATCAGATTTGCCTGCAAGGTAATTTGTAAGCTGGACTGAATTTTCGAATTTTGTTAATCCCAGTCCTAAACCATTTCCCAGATAGAAACATTTTGTATCTGTTGTGAATAATAGCTCTCCCGCTGCTGCTGAGGTTGGCAGGTTGGTTGATAGTCCTCGTTTGATTTGAATTGTGCCCATAATTTCTCCTTTCTTGTTTTTATTAGAATGAGTGCGTAAAGTTACTCCCGCTTCGTATTAGAACATACCTGCATCTATATTTTCTGCGTTATCAACTATTCCGTTGTTGTTCTGGTCATAGATTGCCGTGCTCATAATTAATTCCGGTATTACAGGAGGCTGAGGAATGTTAATATCCTCGCCATCAGTGAATAAGCCCCCATCCACAAATTCACAGGAATCAACGATTCCGTTGTTGTTTGTGTCGTAAAGCCAGATTGGCATTAAATCAGGATGGGTATGGCTTTGATAATTAAGGAAGAGGTTTTGGACATACTGCACGGTTGCCATCTGTATTGAAGGATCTATTTTAAACTCTATTACATCGGGATTAATTGCTTCCAAAAGTACTTTTATCCATAATTCCTTGATGCTTCCTTCGCCTTCAACAGGTTTGTATGTTTCAGGCTGTTTACCTATGATGAGAAGGTTGTTTTCAGAGTCGAATACTCCAATTTCCCTTATATAGAAGCCTCCGACATCGTATGGGATTAGTGCTTTGGCATAAAGTTGAGAATCAACTCCGATTTCGGTTATCTCACTTCTCCAGCGTTCGTTTACAAGCGAAGTTTGGTTAATATCAGGCTCATAATATGCCCCATTACTATCCCCGACAGCAATAAATGCAAGGTCAATCTTGGTTCCGGCAGCAAGTGATTCATTAACCCTTTGTATGCCCATATTCGTTATTAATGAATAGAATTCCGGCATCAGATTGTTACCTCCTCGCTGGTAATCATCGCTGTTCTTAACCTGTAATCCGCTGAATTTGTGAGATTAACCTCAAGTGTCTCCATAATAGAGCGCACATTTTTGGTTTCCTCGATCAAATCCAGCAGTTGTTTTTCTGTAACAGAATTAAATCCCCTGTTTTTTAGGTCAATGCTGACCATAAAGCGATATGGATTACCCTGATATTCAAACCATTCCCTGATTTTTCCGTTGAGGTTTAATATCTCCAGCACTTTTCTCAAGGCGTATTTTGTACCCTTATAGCGGTGCAGTTCAATGGCGTTTTTGATTAGTTCCCGTTTTTCCTGCTCAGCAGAAGCGAATAACCAGCCTTCATTGCCAAGAATATGGAACTGTTCTGCAAGATGAGGCAAAGCCGAAGCGTCCACGGTATCAACCAGATAAACAAGCAATTTGTTTGTGTCAAGGGAATTAAACCTTGAAAGCAACTCATCAAAAGCTTTTGAGGATATGTCATTTAGTGGCGACAGGTTATCCATTGACATAGCCTCCGATGTTTACCATATAAACCGTACAATTTGCCCATTGGTGAGAATCCAGCACCTGCAGGAAGGGAGTAATTAATTCCACCCTGTAAACTCCGTAAATACTGTTTAAAAGAGAAATAATCTGTGTTGGAACAATATCCCTGCCGAGTTTGCTCTTTAAGTTTGCAATATATGCCTTAATCTTTTCATTTGCCTCTGCCTGAACGCTTTCTATATCAGCATATGTGTATAGTATGAGGTTTGCTGTAATCTCAAAATCAATTTGCTCCGGTACTTCCACCAGAACCAAATCTGTCAGCGGTCTTGTTTTTTCTTCTGAAAGTATATTTTGAACCTGAGTTAATATTTCAGCATTTGGGTTGCCGGATTTTGTGAGCGGATAAACCTTAACAACCCCGGGGGAAGCGTTAATTACAGAAACATCAATAATGTCCTGATGAGCTGTCATTGCCCAATATGTGTATGCTCCCCTGCTTCCTGCATTGGAGAATTTTTCAGGAGCTTGTTTAATGCGTTCTCTCATCGGGTCATTTTCTTCAGCTTCTGCTCCGCCTGATGTTTCGGTAATATTTTCTGCATTTTCTATGTAAGGAACAGGAGTAATAAAGTTTTTTACTTCACCCGGCAAATATCCATTGCCAATAGTGCCTGTGATTTCACACTCTGCCTCAATATCAATGAACGTTTGTCCTACAGGAATAAAAGAACTTTTAAGGGTTTTAAATATTACCTTGCCGTCTTTTGATTCAACCTGAACTCCAGTAGGAATTAATACATTAAAGGTTTGAGTTTCCAACATATTGAATCGGATTGTGGTTTTAGCAGGTTTTGAGGGAATTCTATAAACGCCGACAAGTTCTCCAAGATAATCCAGCACAGGATATGATGCGTAATTTACAAGATTTTGTTTTGCAGTTTCCTGAATCTTTATCCTGAGAAGGTTTTCCCTGTAAACGCCGACATCTATAAGGATTCTTTCAATCTGAGCTGGTTGGAGAGTTTTGCCTGTTTTTTCTTCATAGAGAGCTATCCATTCTCTGGTAATGGCATCAACGTCTCTATCAATAAAATTTGGCTCAGGCAGGCTCATAGAATAACCTCTGCGGTTTCTGTAATATCAGTATTTTTGAATATCCAGGTAATCTGAAGTTTTACCTGCGATTCATTAATAGTTGCTGTTATGGATTCGATTTCTATCCTTGTTTCCCATTGGTTTATGGCATCTGTTGCTTCTCTTATAATATTGGGGATAGCAATATTTACTGGATTATCTATAAATTTCCAAATATCGCAGCCAAATTCAGGACGATGAGGAACAGAGCCTTTGCGTGTAGTTAGAATTATTGCGATGCATTGGTTAATATCATCGATTCCTTCAACAACAGAACCTATTTTATTAAGTTCAGGTTGCCAGTCTGCGTATTTTATGTCCTTTAAGGTTGTCATTAACCCATTGCCTCATTGGGGTTTGCTGTTACGCTATCAGTTTCATTGTGGGTGTGGCTATTGTAAATATTTCTCATTGTCTGCATAGAACTTGTATGGTCAGTGATTTCACCTTCAGAAAATATGCCGGCCGAGTTAAACAGCACGCCGGTGTGGTTAATCATTCCTGTAATGTTGATGTTTGGGCACAGGATGTTTAATTCGTGTTCAACCCTATCGTATTCTATTTCTGTACCGTCTTGAAACTTGATTTTGAATTTATCCTTTGAAACTACAGGCACTTCATCAAGGTCAGAATAAATTGCTCCAAGAATAACCCCTGCTTCACATCTTTCATCCATAAGACAAGCAACGTGTTCGCCAATATCCGGCATAAAATAGAATTTATCTTTTTGTGTTTTTGCCTGCAGGATAAAGAGCCAGTATGAAGAAAGTTCATCCGAATCAAACTGCACCCTTGCCCTGCATTCTTTTTCATTAATATTTGTGACGATTCCGAACCTTAGCACGATTTGACCTCCAAATTTGTTGTGTAACCTGATGTTCTATCAATGGAATGCTTAACCTGCCCTAAATGATATTTGCCTGAAAAGTTACCAATACCTTTAAGTTCAATATTTAACCCTGCAACCAAATATGGTGTTCCAATGAGTGAAAGATCGCCCTCTATTTTTGAACCATTTTTTGTGTATAGTGCAGCTTTTGCTTGTATAATTGCCTGTTCTTTTGTTTCACAACGGGAGTTTAGCTTTAAAATATCACCGTTGACTATTCCCTCTGCTCTGATTATTGTTGAAATTACAGTTTTTGATTCAGGGTTATGGTATGTGACTGAGCAGGCTTTGTATTTTTCATGGGTTTTTTCCCGAAGATTTATGCCGGTAAAATCCTGTTTTATTAAAATTATTGCTGATGCCGCACTTTTTAATTTTTCCGTTTCATAGAAAACGAGTTGGTTATCGCTAATTTTAAAGATATAACCGTATTGTTCTGCGAGGTTTTTAAGGAAAGTTAAATCTTTTTCCTTATTCTGCGTGATTCTTTTGACTTTAATTTCCTTAATATTGCCGACAAGTTTTAGGTTGTGTCTTGTGGCAATTTCCTGAGCGATTTGCTTTAAGGTTTTATTTTCATATGCAAAGGAATTAACCTGCCTCAAAGCTTTTTTAATGTTTGTTGAAAGTGCTTTTAATGTAATCACATCAGGCGGAGAATTATAGTAATTTAAGTTGAAAAAGCTAATAAAATAGGTTATAATTATACAGGAGG
>ERZ795055.594-NODE-594-length-33816-cov-5.615059_pt1 | contig 33816 bp, 25 predicted proteins | sample MGYA00375139_ERZ795055 | MGnify/ENA primary metagenome ERZ795055 (study PRJEB30184, sample SAMN05720283) | anaerobic digester metagenome | isolation source: active sludge of municipal wastewater-treating anaerobic digesters | place: USA | collected 2015-01-23 ... | reverse complement strand
CAGGCTGGTAACATAAGCCTTTGAACTACTTATAATACCTATATTTCTGGGAGCTTTCAGTTTTGAAATTGTAGCAACAGATTCAAGGTTATTTTTATCAATAACTTCAATCTTGCCTGAGTTGTTAACTACAACATAAATTCTCTCACCGGTCATTGCAAGTGAGTTTGGAACATCGCCGAGAGGGCGGCCGTTTATTCCGGCAAACAGGTCATTGAAGATTTTAAGTGAATCGTATGAATAAAATGAAATTGAACCGTTTCCGCCCATGAAGTTGCCTTCGTTCAGCAGAAAGATGCCATTGCCGGAAAGGAAGGTATCATTATCGTTGTCAGGATCTTTTGTACAAGAAATAAATAGAAAAAGTACGAGGGTTAATAGCAGTGAATTCTTCATCTTCAGAGTTTTAATTGTATATTAATTTTTAGTGAAAACGACCTTCCAGGCTGGGGGTACCAGGCAACAGATTCATAGGCAGCATTTAAAATGTTGTCAGCCAGAAATCCGATGTTATATTTATTCTGATTCTTTACAATCTCATAACCAACTGTAATAGAATTAATAATATAATCAGGCAGATATGATGAATTATCAGCGACAGTGTACCTTCTGCCTGTATATGAAGAAGCAAGGACAGAGTAAAATCTGCTATAACGGACATGAAGGGAGCTGTTGGCAGAATGTACAGGAATGTAGATAAGTTGTTTGCCTTTCATATCATCATCACTGATTAATGAACCTGTCCTGGACGCTTTTGTAAGCGAATAGTTCAAATCAAGCTTTGCAGACAGCCTGCCAGATGCATATTCAGCAGAAAAAGCTGACTCTGCTCCCATTGTATTTACCTTGCCGGCATTTTCGGCAGTCCAGTAAGTAAAAGGTCCGGGAACCCATTGTATCAGGTTGCTTATAGCATTACTGAACAGAGTTGTATTGAATTTCAGGCTGAAAGATCCGGATATTTTCTGAACCATGTCGAGTGTCAGTTCAGCGCCATTTGAGATTTCATTTTTCAGATCAGGATTTCCACCAGGATTCCAGTAAAGGTCATTCATGGTCGGCACTTTTGTGCTCCGGGAATAACTGCCTTTAATATAATAATTCTGTGTTCCTGAAAGTCTGTACTGCAATCCTCCTGAAAAATCAGGAACAAGCAGTTTTTTTTGATCCATCATCTCCTTAAGAATAAGACTGCCATTAATACGGCCCAAAGATCTTGTCTCGGTAATAATTGTAAGGGAAGCAAGATTTCTGCCCATCCGATCGTCAGAATAGTTAACTGAACTAACCCATGAATTTTCATCTTCAAGTATTGTTCTTGCCATAATAAAATTGTTCAGCCTGTGCTGAAAGCCTGCCTTAAATACAAGTGATCCGCTTCGGTTGTCTGAATAGATTGAAGCAAGTTTATTAGTATAATTAAGGTTGGCAAGGTTATAAGATGCTGTAAGAAAATATTCAGACCAGCCCTTGTTGCCTTCGTAATTAAGAACTGTTCTCAAAGATTCATCAAACTGGGTTTCATTAGCAGAAGCTGTTCCGGTCAGCATTGAAGCCGGAAGATTTCTGTCTGAATTCTGATACCACATACGGGCGCTTAAAGAGTTCCTGTTACGCCGGAAATACAATTCCTGAACAAGGCCCCTGCCAAGTGACTCACTGTTTGTCATTCTTTCCTTAACGGGGATTGAACTAATCGCCCTGTTCATATATGTGAAATCATTTTTGCCGTACTGCAGATAGGCACGTGTAACAGATTGAAAATGTGAATTCCCAGTTTTAACTTTTGCAAGTCCGGTATATCTGCCGAAACTGCCGGCCACAGGATTTAGCACAATAAAGGTTCCTTCACTCCATGATGGCTTATTCATGACATTTATTGTTCCTCCGATTCCACCATTTCCTGTAATCATGGATGCTCCACCGCTCAGGATTTCAACTTCATCAAACAAGCCTGCAGGGATAAGGGAAATATCAGACTGGCCGAGCATCGGATTATTTATTGCAATATTGTTCCATTGTATTAATGTATGGCTTGCACCTGTTCCCCTGAAAGAAGGTGTTGACAGACCACTCAATCCGTAACTTTTTACAGAAATACCAGTGTTCCGTGCAAGAACGGCTGAAAGTGATTCATGGCTGTTCTCATTCAGCAAAGTAGTATCAAGCCTGATGATTTTATAACCCGAAGGAAACCTGTTAACCTTGTGGCTTGTGATTATAACCTCATTTATCTTAACGGTGTCGTCAAGAAATGCATCCTGTGCAGAAAGGAATAAAGAAAAGAACACTGTGAATGAACCCAGCATGCTCATTTTTCTTGTAATCCCACAGAATTTGTTATTCATCTGAACAATAGTTACCAAAACCAATTACCACGTTAACCTTTGGCTGTCCTTTATTCAGAGTTTATGGAAATTAAAGCCGGAATCATATCTGATTCGCGCTTTTATTCCCGAAAGCTTTGAACATCGGAGTATCTGGCAGGTCTTCTGACTTATCCCGGTTTCATGAAGCCTTCCCATCCGCCAGCCGGCGGACAGTGGCAGGTAATTCATAAAACCATCATCGTTAGAACGATCGGGTTTCACAGCAGCGGGTACTGTTGCGGATTCTGACCGCATTCCCTTTTCATTGCAATGATTTTATTTCAAAGCAACACCAATACAAAGGCAAATATATCAGAATTATATTACAGCAGCAAAAATATGCCGGAATGGATATGAACAGTTTTCAACAAGTGCAAAAAACAGCATATCAGATAAATCTATCTTATATTCTTAAGAATCTGTTCTCCAATACCAATCCTGTATCCCTGTGACTTGTAAAGAAAATTTCCCCTTCCATCGATCATAAGAACATAAGGGAATTTTTCATCAGGAAGCGAAGACTTATTTACTGCAGAGCTCAGAAGCTCCAGATTATTGTCAGTTCCGAAAATCGAATTTTCCGGTAAGCCCTTTAGTGATGCCTGATAACCGACGGCATTTGATTGTGCTTTTTCAGTCAGGAAAATAAAAGAGGCACCCCACTTGTCAAATTCAGTCTTAAGGACCGGAAGATCATTAAAAATGTGTTTCGTTGGTTCTTTTTCAGGATCGATCCAAAGAATTACGGCACCTTTATCATTAATGCTTTTCCGGATTTTGTCCGATTCCGGCAAAACTTTAAAAAGGCTTATAATATCAAGCTTTCCTGAAATATTGGGAGTTACAGTTTCACGTCTGAGCTTGATTTCAAGAGTTTTCTTTTCATCAGGCTGCAATTCAAAAAAATCAAGAGTTGAAAGAATCTTACTGTCAGAGATCCTGTTCCCTGTTACAAGCATATATTTTCCGGGAGGAAGAGCCAGGAAAGTATTGAAGTCAGTTACCTTCCTGTTAAAATCATATTCAAGGGTAACATACCTTCCGTTTTCAAAACGTGCAAGAGTGAAATGAATGTAGTACTCGGGAACCGGTCTTGCTTCTTTTGACACAAATTTTACATAGCTTCTTTCATCAGAAGGGGGAGCCTGATCGCTGAAATATACATCATGCCATTCACCTTCAGCAAAATACTGCGGTACAAGCCGACCTTCCTCCAGTCGTGAAGGAATGCCAAGGCTCCTGAACATTGCAACAAGGCAGATAGTGCGTGACCAGGCATCAGAAACCTTTAATTCATTAACACCTATGGGAGTTAGAGGAGTTTTGTAATAATTCTCCTCCCCTTCTATTCGTATTTCCCTGTTCAGATAATCAACAAGTGCTAAAGGATCTTTGATTGCTTCATTTATTGTCGCCTCAGTAAGAGCTGACTGAAAATAACTTCGCCAGGGAGCAAGATTTTCATTGCTCACCCTTGGATTCAGAACATATTTAACAAAGAACTCGTTTGAGCCCGACACAGGCGAAGACACTGATTTTCTGCAATATATAAGATGATCGTAAAGAACTGAAGCCTTTGTATCCCTGAGATCCTTATCTGCAAGAACATCCAGCATATCGAGGGCCCGGTCAACAAGAGAATCCGGCAAAAGAGAAAGGAATGTATAGATGTCCTTATAATTTCCCATGCTTCTGGAAAATATGCTAAGCAGCCTTGTTGTATCAATAGATCTGTCTGTTCCAAACTGTCTGACTTCAGAAGGCTTGATCCATGAATCAGTATATTCCTGCCGGATAAGGTTTTCCTCATTAAGCCTCACATCATTCAATTTTACAAGCTCAGCAGATATTCCGGGAAGAGGCGACCTTTCAAGAGGCACACCCAGGTCGAGGTCTACATGCGGTACAATATCGGCTGATGTCCCCAGAACAAGATTTAATGTATCAGTCATTTCGACTGTAATTTTCCTGAAATCATAAAGTCCATCCTTTGAGGCCCAGATAAGCAGATCGCCAAGACCTGTTTCAAGGCTGCTTATCCCCTTTTCATCAGAAGGAACATTTGCAAGTGTGTAAAATTCAGCATAATTATAAAGCTTGTATTCAACACTTGCATCTTTAACAGGATTCCCTTCAGAGTCTCTGACAGAAACTGTGATCCGCTTTGTTACAGCATATTTTGCAAGATTATTAACTTCAGAATAGTTATTGCAGCTTTTAATTGTATTTTCACGACCGTATGCTGCTCCGAATGATTTAGTATGTATAAGCATGGCACGCCTGGCAGGTTCAGTGAACCATCCACGGTCGAGCACTGGTTCAGGTTCACATGCGCCAAGGTAAAACCATTCACCCTTGTCCCATATTTCAACCCAGGCATGATTGTCATCGTTGTGAGCCCATCGGGGTGTATATACCTGTCGTGCCGGTATTCCTGCGGTGCGCAGAGCTGCTACAGTAAAAGTTGATTCTTCACCGCAACGGCCTCTTGCAGAAAGAATTGTAGACATTGGAGCTGAAGTCCTTATATCTGCAGGCTGATAAGCAACCTTCTCATGACACCAGTGGTTAATCTCAAGTGCTGCCTCACGCAATTGCATGGAATTTATCCTTGAATGTATTTCATCATAGTATGCAATACGGAACGAATCGAGGTTCTCATTATTGACACGAGGGGGTAATACATAATGCAGGAAAATATAATCAGGGATAGTTTTACCCCAGCTTATCTTATTTCTTGCTTCCAGAGCAATATTCACATTTGAAAGGAAGAATTCGCCATCATAATCAGCCAGATCGCTGAGAGGCATAAAGGCATAAAGGAATTTAAGCGCTTCAACCTGGTGAATATTAAGATCTTTATCAAAGATTGAGAACAATTCTTCATTCCTGTTGGCAGCCAGCACTCTTTTATCGTTGAACCTGGCATCAACAAGATCCCGGTATTCACTGTTGATTATCAGATGGTCCTCAGAGCAGCCAACAAGGAGGATCAGCAATACTGCCGGAAAGAATGCAGTTCTTCTCATATTTTTTGATTTTAGTTTTCATTTTGAGCCGCATGAGTTACGGATAATGAATTCAGGAGCCAGCACAACCTGCCTTTTATATTTGCCTTTCCCCGAATTCTTTACTTCGCTCCATATCATGTTAGCGGCCTTAACTGCCATTCCGGGAATCTGTTTTTTAATAGCAGTAACCGGCGAATACAAAAGATCAAAACCAATATTATCCTCCATTGATATCAGGGCGACATCCTTAGGGATCTTAATGTCTTTCTTTCGCAGCAGCAGCATTATCGGATACACAAGGCCTGCATTCATAACTATCATTGCATCGGCCCTGTAAGGAGGGCGAAGCAGGTACTCAAATTTACTAAAATCTATATCATTTCCTGTTAAGGTAGGATCAAGTTCAATAAGGACAGGTTTGTTCAGGGCAGGAAACATGCTTATTGTATCAGTAATCTCCTTTATTTCCATTGCAAAGGACTGCTGACTGCTTCGTGCATAAAATACAATAATATTCTTATACCCTAATTTTGCAAGATGATTTACAACAAGCTTTGCACCTGCATTGTAATCAGTTGAAACAGTGTTTAATCTAAGACTTCTGAACTCCTTTTCAAGAACAATAAAAGGATAATCGGCATTTCTAAGCGTTCGTACTGTATTGTCATCTGCAGTGTCTCCATAGAGTATCAGTCCGCTGTAGAATTTTTTAAAGGATACTATCAGCCTGTCGTATCGCTGATCATCAACGTCTTTTGTTATAACAGAGAAGCCGACACCAATACTTGCAAAGGCTTTCTGCAGATATGGTGCAATCTGCATTACAAAGGGATCATTTAATGCAGGGACTATCATCCCAAGAACGCCCGGTTTATCTTCTACCGGATATGAATTTTCATTTTCGGCTGATGATTTACCAAAAAAGCCCATCTGGCGGGCCATTGTGAGTACTTTTTCCTGAGTCTCCTTTTTTATTCCCTGCTCATCCGCTTTATTGTTCAAAACAAGCGAAACCAGAGTGCCGGACACGCCTAACCTGGCAGCTAAATCTTTATTCTTAAACTTTTTCCCCATTTTCCCGCATGTATTTGACTAAAATATGATATTTTTCTTAATACAAACGGGATTTTAGCATTTTTAACAATAAAAAAGCATAAAGATCATATTCAGTATAGAGCAGAAACAGCAAAAAAGAGAGGGTGACTCAGAATGGCACCCTCTATTTTTTTATTGTTCAGTCAGTTATAACCTGTTATTTTTTTGGAGGATTAATCCCTCTTCTGCGTGCAGCCTCTTCAAGAGTCTGCTGCCATCTTGACTTTTTCACAGGTTTCTTCTTATTCTCCTCGAGCGTTGCCAGAACTGCATCGGCATTTATAAATCTTTTTGAAAGCACATTCTGGAAGTAGGTCAGAACGTTAGCCAGGAAATAATAGTATGTAAGGCCGGATGAGAAGTTGTTAAGAATAAACATAAACATTACCGGCATCATGTACATCATCAGCTTCATACCGGGCTGATCTGAACCTGGTGATGAACCCTGCATCTTCATTGTGAGAAGTGTTGAAACAGTCATGAGAATTGTGAATAAGCTCACATGACTTCCATAGAGCGGTATTGTAAACGGCAGGTTCAGTATTGAATCATAAGTAGACAAGTCTGTTGCCCACAGGAAAGGTTCCTGGCGCAATTCAATCGATACAGGAAAGAATCGGAACATGGCAAAAAGGATAGGCATTTGCAGCAACATGGGGAGACAGCCCCCCATAGGATTTACTCCTGCCCTTTTGTACAGATCCATAGTGGCCTGCTGCTTTTTCAATGCATCCTCCTGTTTTGGATATTTCTTGCCAAGCTCATCAACAAGAGGCTTAAGTACCTGCATTTTTGCAGTTGACTGGTATGACTTAAAAGTAAGCGGGAACAATACAATTTTGATAAGGATAGTCAGAATAAGGATTATAAGACCATAACTGCCAACATATTTTTCAAGCCAGTTAAATACCGGAATTATCATAAACCTGTTGATCCACTCGATAATATTCCTGCCCAGGAACACGATTTTTTCAAGGTCATTTCCTTCCTTTCGCAGAACAGTTATTGAGTTTGGTCCGTAATACAGCTTCATGCTCATAGTATTGGCAGCAGCAGGATTATACGGGACACCCAATTCTGCAGTATAGTATTTAATGTATTTCAATGAAGCTTCAGTACGAGCAGAAGATACAGAACCGTTGAGAAAGAACTCATTGCTCATGATTACAGCCGAAAAGAACTGATCCTGAAAAGCAACCCAGCTTAACTTAGTTGGGATATCAGCCTGTTCAACATCCTTTTTTGAGTTCAGTTTCAACTGGTCAACTTCATCCTGATAATATTTATACTTGATTGTAGCATAATTCTCCTCATTCTGCCTCCCCTTTTCTTTCTGTGGAACATACATTTTCCAGTCGAAAGTGAGGCTGTTCTGATTTGATGCAATTACTCCATCCATTGACTTGAAGTTCACGTCAAAATCAACCATGTACTTGTCAGGAGCAAGAGTATATTTATATTCTATATACCTGTCATTGTCTGCCTCAAGCCTTAGTACAACACTTTTTGCTTCAGCTGTTGCATCATAAAGAGTCTGTGAACCCTGAGTTTTAAAATACAGGTTATTTGTTTGTACGGCCCTGTTATCGTTTGTAAAGAAATTAAAGCCGAAAACTGTGGAATCACCTGAAAACAGGATCAGCGGCAGGGAATCATGAGTAACATAATCCTTTACTCTTGCTGAATACACACGCCCACCCCTGAGTGCTATTTTAAGTTCTATCTTATTGTTTTCGAGTGTGATGAATTCATTATCACCTGTAGCAGCAGATGTGAAAATCCCAAAATCGGTAGTCACAGCAGGTACAGCACCGGCTGGCTGTGCTTCAGCCTGATTCTTCTGCTCAGATGTTGAAGAAGAATCCTCGACAGCAACAGAAAGACCAAGTTTCTGATTAAGGTCATTGATCTTAGCAACAGCATCAGGCTGATTAGCTTTGTACCTGAGAGCATTAATATATTCAGCACGGGCATTTTCAAGCTGACCTTTTGCATAGAAACTGTCAGCAACAGCTATTGCGTGTTCATAGCCCTTATTTAGCCTGCTGTTATTATATAAGCTGAAACCTATGAAAATCAGGAATATAAGCACTATTCCTGTAATTGTGTTACGATCCATTCTGTGTTTTAATTTGTTAAACTTAGTTTCCTTTACTTTTTAATCTTTCTCCCTTCCGCTACTATCCTATACAAGCTTTAACAAAACTAAGAAACAGAGGATGAGGATTAACTACAGTGCTGCTGTATTCCGGGTGGAACTGCACACCAATAAACCACCTGTGCCCCTTTAGTTCGATTATTTCTACGAGATTTGAATCGGGATTTATACCAACAGGTATCATACCGTGGCTTTTAAAATCTTCAAGATATTTATCATTGAATTCATACCTGTGCCGGTGCCTTTCAACTATTTCAGTTTTACAATAAGCCTCAAAGGCCTTTGATTCCTTTGAAATATTGCACTTATATCCGCCAAGACGCATTGTTCCGCCCTTGTCAATTATGCTTTTCTGTTCTTCCATAAGATCGATAACAGGATATCTGGTCTTGTGGTCAATCTCTGTTGAATGAGCGCCTTCGAGCCCCAGTACATTTCTGGCAAATTCTACAACTGCACATTGCATGCCAAGACAAATACCAAAATATGGAAGGTTGTTTTCCCTTGCATACTTTGCAGTAAGTACCTTTCCTTCAATTCCCCTGGCTCCGAAACCCGGTGCCACGAGAACTCCATTAAGGCCGCTCAGCTGGTCAGACAGGTTATTCTCATTAATATCCTCTGAATGAATATATTCAATCTCTATTTCACATTCATTCATCGCACCGCTGTGCACAAAAGACTCAGCAATTGATTTATAAGCGTCGGGAAGTTCAACATATTTTCCAACTATTCCAATCTTAACAGTGTGTTTCGGATTCTTGAGTTTACTCAGGAACTCTTTCCACTCAGCAAGTTTGGGCTCAGTTTCAGTTGAAAGATTCAGTTTACGAAGAACTGTTCTGTCGAGCCCCTGCTCGTGCATCTTAACCGGCACCTCGTATATTGTTGATACATCAACTGATTCAATAACGGCAGTTTCTTCAACGTTGCAGAAGAGTGCAACCTTGCGTTTGATATCAGCATTCAGGTGACGGTCAGTTCTGAGTACAAGTATATCAGGCTGAATCCCTGTTTCAAGCAGTTCCTTTACCGAGTGCTGTGTAGGTTTTGTTTTTGATTCGCCTGTTGATGACAGATATGGAACGAGTGTAAGATGAATAACAAGACAATTCTGAGCCCCAAGTTCCCATTTTAGCTGCCTGACTGATTCAATGTATGGCAGGGATTCTATATCGCCTACGGTGCCACCAATCTCAGTAAGTACAATGTCAAATTTATTGCCTGAACCGACAAGTTTTATTCTCCTCTTGATTTCATCAGTAATATGAGGTATAACCTGAACAGTTTTACCAAGGTAGTCTCCTTTCCTTTCCTTATTAATTACTGACTGGTATATTCTTCCTGTAGTAACATTGTTTGCCTGGCTTGTGGGCACGTTCAGAAAGCGCTCATAATGACCAAGATCGAGGTCGGTTTCAGCTCCGTCAAGAGTTACGTAACATTCCCCGTGTTCATAGGGATTAAGAGTACCCGGATCGACATTTATATATGGATCAAGTTTCTGAATTGTGACTGAATAGCCTCTTGCCTGCAGTAGTTTAGCCAGTGATGCCGATATAATTCCTTTTCCCAGGGACGAGGTAACCCCTCCTGTCACAAATACATATTTAACTTCTGCCACGGCTTATCTATTATATTAATTGTATTAATCATCAAGTCCAGACTGATCAATCATACGGACTTTTTCCTCAAGTGTTTTTATCAGCTTCCGTGCATTATCTATTTTGTCTCTGACTTCGCGTATCATGGTATCAGCATTCGATGACTTTGCAAAGAAGCCAATATTGTTTTCCCACAACACTATATCACTCTCAAGCTGCTTGATTTTTGTAAAGAATTTATCGCGCTCATTCCTTACCTTACGGGAAGCTTTTGGATTTGTTCTGAGGTTATCGAGTTTGTTCCGGTATTTAAGAATGCTCTTGTCGTCATCACCAATCTTAAGCCTGTCGAACTGGCTGTTAAGTGCATTTCTGTACCTGTTGGCTACTTCATCTTTCTTTTCAAAGGGCACAAAGCCAATTTCAGTCCATTTTCTCTGGATCTCCTTAAGTCTTTCAAAAGCGGCCTGAACTTCAGTGCCGGGACTGAAGTTTTCAAGTTCTTCTACGAGAGCCATCTTGGCTTTAAGGTTATCCTCATACGATGTATCAAGCTCATTGAAGAACTCGGTTTTCCTGTTAAAGAAGTGGTCACAGGCTTTTCTGAAGCGTTTCCAGCATTTCTCCGATTGTTTTCTTGGCACCGGGCCTACTTCCTTCCATTCCTTCTGAAGCCTTATAAGAGAATCGGATGTTGCTTTCCAGTCTGTACTTTCCTGGAGGGCTTCAGCCTGGATGCACAGATCTATTTTCTTCTGAAGGTTATTCATCTGAATTTCCTTGTTATCAGAATAGAATGATCTCTTCTTTTCAAAGAATGCGTCACAGGCTTCCCTGAAGCGCTGGTAAACCTTATTGTTCTGTTTCTTTGGAGCAAAGCCGATAGTTCTCCATATCTTCTGAAGCTCAACAACTTTCTCAGCTTTTTCATCAAAATCCCTGAAGCTTTTAAGTTCAGCTTTGCTTATTGCTTCAACTTCCTCACACAGGGCGATTTTAGCATCAAGATTCTTCTTCTGGACATCTTTCTGATTTTCAAAAAACTCATGATGCCTTTTATTAATCTGAGCTGTGGCTTCCCGGAATCTCTCCCAGATATCATTTTTTGATTCCTGAGGTACAGGACCAATCTCTCTCCACTGATCATGGTACTCCTGAAGGGCCCGGAATGCGTTTACAGCTGAAGGTTCGAGAAGCAGGGCTTCAGCTTTTTCACAAAGAAGCACCTTTGATTCGAGGTTTTTCTTCAGGTCAAGGTCCCTTAATTCTTTATTGATTTTTATATAATCATAGAAAACTTCGACAGTATGGTGATAATTTTCCCAGAGATCTTTCAGTGATGACTGTGGAACAACGCCTGTTGCATGCCATTCGTTCTGAAGGGCCCTGAAATCATGAAAAGTTTTATTTATTGATTCTTCCCTGTTTACAAGCTCCTTGATCTTATCAATTATCTCGTATTTCTTTTTCAGGTTTTCATACTTTTCAGCTTCCTGAACCTTACTGTAATCTGTCTTCTTTTCCCTGTATTTTTCAAGCAGGTGTTTTACTCTTGCATCATCCGGATCTACCCATGGACGGTATTCCTCAAGCTTTCCCCCTTCTTCCAGGAATTTATTCTTCCTTTCCTCCGACTCATGCTTAAGCTTCCTGTAAAACAGGCTTTTTATCCTGTCAACATCATTTTTGATTTCGGCAGGAGCCCTGTTGTCAATAAGCAGAACCAGAGTCTCAACAAGTTCTGTTTTGGTATAACCGCTGTAGTCAACAGGAGGAAGTTCATCAGCTGTTGACTCTGAATCGTTTTCAGAATCTTCAAAAACAGCTTCCTCTTTTACAGCGCGTTTTCTCTTTTTAGGTTTTTCCGGTATACTGACAGTCTCATTTTCAGTATCTTTCACAGCATCTGCTGAATTATTCTCCTCTGTTGAAGAATTTTCAGGCTGCTCAGGGGCGGTATCTCCTATTCCGGCAACACCATCAGGTGTTCCGGACTGTTCATCAAGAACAGAATCATCCGGATTCTTTGTTGTCATATTCAATCCTTTAAGGTTCAGCACATTTAAAAACTTCCTCGGTTAAACATAACCGGGAAATTTAAGAGTACGAAAATATTGAAATATTTAATAATACTCAAAGTTTTAGCATAATTTAATAAATTGACTGAGCGGGCTATTGAGCATTTTAGAGGAAAATGAAAGTATACATTTGCAGGGAATAATTAACTTTGCAGAAAATATATGTTATAAAACATATTTTATAAAATGGAAACAAAAGAAATAATAATCCTTTCCGCAGCACTTGCATTCGCATCATTCAGATTATACCAGAAATACATTAAAAATAAAACCAACCAGTCTGACAATAAATCAGATAAGGCAGGAAAAGAAGGGTCTTTCACTAAAGATGATGATTACGAACCCTATTCGGGCAGGTGATTTCTATCTTTTATTTTTGCTTAGAAGGTATCTTAAGGGATTAATCATTTTCTGCAGAAGGCGCAGGTCTTCGGTAATGATTTCAGCCGTGCCATCCATATTCTGGGTAAATTCAAGCTTTTTCCCATACAGGGTTGTCAGCCCATCGGGAAGTTCAATTTCAATTATATATGCATCTTTTGAAGGAACCATTGACTTTGTCCGGATGATTCCCCTAAGCATTCCATATTCAAGATAAGGATAGCTGCTAAGTTTAATATTAACGAGCTGGCCTGGTTTTACCTTTCCTGAGCGCAACATTTTAAGGTTCATTCTTCCAAGGTAATTTCCGGCTTTATGCGGAATTACATTTAACACTGGCTCATCCTTTACAACTATTTGATTTTCTGTCCAGTATCTTGTAAAGGTGACAATGCCATCTACTGGTGATTTAAGCAGATAAGTGTTTTCCCAGATATTCAGTTCTGCTTTTAAAATCATAAAAGACTCCCTCAGGTCGGAAACAATTTTATCCCTTTCTGTCAGACGACTGATAGAATAATCTTTTACAAGTTGCCTCTTTTGTGCCAGCTCAATTGATTTCTCAGAATGGTCAAGTCGTACCTGCTGGAGTTCAATTTTAGTCCTGAGCAAAGCCTGATGAGAAAGTTCCAGTTCGCTTTCAGGTATTACCTTATTAAAGAAAAGAATAGAATCGCGCCTGTGTTTTCCGGCTTCGAGGCTGAGGTTTTCTGAATACAGCTTTTCCTTTACCGACAGGCGTTTGAGATACTCTTCGGTAGCTGCAATCTCTTTATTAATTGACTCTATTTTATTTCCGTAATAATCATTTCTGAAAAAGGATTCAACAATAGCAAGGTTTTTCATGAAAACAGCATAATAAGACTGCAGTTCACCAAGTCTGCTCAAGACTGGTATCGAATCAACATTTGCTTTTTCGGGTATCAGAAGAGAAGCTGTGAGTTTCCTCAATACAGCAATCTCTTCAACAGAGGCAGTTGTTTCCATTACTGCCAGAAGCTGATTCCTTGTTACAGAATCCTTATTGTTTACGCATAGCGCTTTTATCCTTCCGGTTACCTTTGTTACAAGTGTGGCCGGGGGTATTTCTGTAGTGATCTCGACAGGTGCAGGAATGCGATCGGGATATTTTATTATCCATGAAAAAAGCAGAAACAGCAGAAAAAGGACAAAGAGCATGACATTTCCCCATCTGAGAATTGATGCAGGAGGATTTCCCATTATCTCCCGCACAGGTTCTGAATACCTTATTTCAGCTTTGTTTTCCTTCATCAGCTTCCTCAGTTTCCCAGTTCAAGCTGGTTTTTTACAAGGTTGAAGAACACGCCTTTCTTTGCGATAAGTTCTTCATGAGTACCCGATTCCACTATCCTTCCACTGTCGAGAACAACTATTTTATCTGCATTTTTAACAGTGCTGAGCCTGTGGGCTACTATGATAACTGTCTTGCCCTTATAGAAATTTACAAGGTTATCGACTATAACTTTTTCATTATATGCATCGAGTGAATTCGTTGCTTCATCAAAAATTACAATATCAGGGTCTTTGTAAATCACTCTTGCGATGAGCAGCCTTTGTTTCTGTCCTTCGCTTAAGCCATGTCCGTTCGCTCCTACTTTTGTATTGTAACCGTTTGGAAGTGATTCAATAAAACCCCTTATATTTGCTATTTCAGCAGCATGCACAAGCCGGTCAGTATCAATCTCATCAATGCCCGGTGCAATGTTTGCAGCTATTGTATCAGGGAAGATAAATCCATCCTGCATTACTGCACCTGTTTTTTTCCTCCAGAGCCTGAGATTAATATTTTTCAGATGCGTGTCGCCAACAAGAATTTCACCGGAAACCGGATTATAGAAACCAAGAATCATTTTAAGCAAAGTTGTTTTTCCACTGCCGCTTGCACCCACAAGGGCTGTCTTTTTATCAGCTTCAATGAACAGGTCTATATCCTTTAACGCATAAGGGGAATGAGGGCCTTCATACTGATATGAAAGGTTATTAATATAAATATCCTTTTTATCAGGCATTTTATTAAGCCGCGACTCAGGATCAGCATCTTCATTTTCCATATTATGTATTTCAGCGAGCCTGTCGAGGCTTATTTTTGCATCCTGCGCCATCCGGAAGAAGCCCAGAAGCTGACTTACAGGAACATTCATCTGCCCTATTATAAACTGTACAGCCAGCATCATACCAAGTGTCATGTCACCTTTGAGTACCGTTGTGGCAGCAATTATTGTTATTGTGATATTTGATATCTCATTTATCAGAGTAGCACCGGCGGTTTGCAACTGGATTATTGACAATCCCCTGACTTTCAGACTGAAAAGCGAAGCCTGGATTTTCTCCCAGTCCCATCTGTTACTGAGTTCGCTGCGGGTAAGCTTTATCTCCTGCATTCCATTGACAATGTTGATAAGCTTGCTTCCTGATTCTGACATCTTCCTGAAACGCTGATGATCAACCATTGCCCGCGATCGCATGAAAAGGGAAATCCAGACAATGTACAAAGTGACTCCTATCAGGAAGACAAGAAATATTTTAATGCTGTAAATGCATAAGACAAGTCCGAATATAACAAGGTTAAAAAATGAAAACAAGATGCTCAGGCTTGCCGAAGTGAGAAATTCCTCGATTCTGTTATTATCCTCAATCCTCTGCAGAATATCGCCGGTAAGCTTTGTATCAAAGAATGAAGCAGGCAGAGACATCAGCTTCTGAAGGAAATCGCTTATCACTGCAACATTCACCCTGGAGCCTATGTGCAGTAAAAGCCAGCTTCTGATAAACTCAACAGACATCCTGCCAAGGACAAGGGCCAGCTGAGCAAAGAGAATCAGATATATGAAATCAATATCGTTGTTATTGATACCAATGTCAATGACCGATTGTGTAAGAAAGGGTAAAACAAGCTGGATAAGGCTTGCCAGAATGAGTCCCAGAATAATCTGAACCGAATATTTATTATAGATTCTGAAATATCTGAGCAGAAAATGGAAGCCACCCCTGTTTTCACTGCCTGCCTCCTTATCATAAATTGCAGGTGTCGGTTCAACAATAAGCACCAGTCCTGCTTTTTCGCGCCCTCTGGCTGTTGAAGCCCAGTTTTCCTCAAATTCCTCCCGCTTATATTTAACATGACCTATTCCAGGATCGGCAACCCATATTTTATCATCCTTAATTTTGTAAACAACAACAAAATGCTTCTGCTTCCAGTGCACAATACAGGGTAAGGGAACTTTTTCATTGAGCAGTTCAAAGGGGATTTTCACACCAATTGTCCTGAATCCGATAGAATCTGCGGCCTCCGATAAACCAAGAAATGAAACGCCCTCACGTGTTATATAACATTTTTTACGCAACGACTCAAGTGAGTGATTTACTTTATAATAAGAAGCAATCATCTTAAGACATGCCGGTCCGCAATCCATGGCATCAGGTTGCCTAATAAAAGGAAAGCCCATATTCTGAACCCTGTTTTTTCAGTAAATATATTACTATTTAACATTTGCTGATTGCCGGTAAGCATAATTTAACGTCATGAAGCTGACTGGCAGGAAATGGTACCGGAAATATTATATTTGCGCCTGCAACTTCTTTTCAGTAGTGTTGTTTAAAAGGTATTCTGATATTGAAATAATTGAAGGCATCCGAAAACAGGATGACAGGATACTCAACTGGGTATATGACAACTGGTACGGTCTGGTTAAGGATCATGTATACAAAAACAGCGGTGATGAAGATGATGCTTCAGATGTGCTGCAGGACTCTGTAATCATACTTTTTGAACAAATCCAGGAAGGATCTCTGACTCTTACAACAGACCTGAAAGGTTATTTTTTCGGGGTAGCACGGAATGTATGGAATGGTCATCTGAGAAGGAAACAGAAGACGACAGAGCTTGTAACAGATCATCCTGATGATGATGGAACAGATGAAAGCAACAGGCTGCTTCTCGAGAAGCTGGTAGCAAGAGCTTTTGAAAAACTCCGGCCCGACCAGCAGCAGGTACTCAGGCTTTTTTCGGAAGGAGTTTCTTTTGAGGATATTGCAAGCATAATGAACCTGTCAGGAGAAGAATATGCGAGAAGAAAGAAATACATGAGTAAGGAAGCTCTTCTTGACCTTGTGAAGGAAGACCCGGAATATCAGGAATACCAGCGCCTTTTGCCATAAAAGGCTGCAGCCAGAACAAGTAGTATAATTCCGGCTACATAATATTTCCGGCTCGTACTGAAGAGAGCCGAGTTATCTCCATATACAACAAGGGTTGACCAGAAATACGGGTGTGAACGCAGCTGATCAGCATTTTTAAGGAATTCTGTCCTGGCTTTTCTTAGTGCCATGCTTTTTGAGAAACCTTTCTTCAGGTAATCATAATATAGTTTTACGATTTCAGTACCTGCCCTGTCCTCAATTTCCCACATCGACATAACAACAGCCTCACTGCCTGAATAAATGAATCCACGCGCAAGACTTAAAATTCCTTCTCCGGAATATAGTTTACCTGTTCCGGTATTGCAGGAACTCAGAACCACCATCCTTGCTTTCATGGGAATCCCGTAGATTTCATAAGTGCGAAGATAGCCATCATTTCTGCCTGTGGTATCTGAACTGAACACAAGCGTTGAATACATCGGATCGCGGTCATCAAGTATTGTATGCATCGCAAGGTGAATAATATCGTATTTACCTGCTTCAGATTTGAATGCAGATTCACTTGCAGCAGAATTATCAAAAAGCTCTCCACCAAGCAGCTTGCTGACATAAGCAGTTTCAGTGTGTGCAAACGGAATTTCATCAAGATAATCTCCCTCCTGCTGCCTGTGCTGAAGAATATTTTGAATATTGATATCTGATGAATAATCGGGAGAAAATGCTATTGTTTTGCTGCTTTTTCTGTAATTCCTTTTTGTATTTTCTGACAGAAAAGTAGCTGAATAAGTGTATGATATATCAAAACTGTTCATAAGGAAATCAAGATCCCTGTACGATAATTTCTCCAGTGGTTGTTCATTAACAGGTATAGTCTCAAAAGGAAGATATGATACAATATTATCGGGTGAAATAATAAGCCTGTCTGAAGTAAGATAAGGAATTGCAGGTTCAATGAGAACAGAATACAGGTAATGGCCTGTTTTCCGGAATTCATTAAAATCCTTCCGTGCATTTGAAAAATCAGGATTTGTCAGCAGTTTGCGGAATGCCTTCACATTGTTGAAAAATACTGAATCAGCATGCATCGAGAGCAACTTATGATTATCCGAATTTATTATGCTCAGAAATATTACAGAATCAGAAATAACGTAGCTAAGATAATTGGCCTGCGTACCTATCAGAGATGGTATTTCCTCCGGTTTCAGCACCCTTGTATTGTACTTAATTGAATAATAATCAGGATATTCCCTTTCAAAAACTTTAACAAGCGAATCCCTTCTGAGCGTTACAGTGAAAAGGTTGTCTTTCCACATCCTGATAAGTGCAGCACTTCTGTCTCCTGCATAAGTCTTCCCGGACAGCCGGTCATTCAGAATTGCAATTTCATTTTGAAGTTCTTTTTCAATTTCAGCCAGATTTTCAGGTATATGGAACTCTGTAGCTTTAAGCTCTCTTGTCGAAGCAAGCAATCCGGCTATTTTGCTTTTCTCGGAATACTCAAAAGCCTTAATGAAGTATGACTGATCCCCTGTAAGTAATAAGAGTCTGTTATAATCATCAATTATATTTACATAAGCATCCCGGAAGCGGTTGCCGAGCAGTAAGCGGCTTTCTTCTTCACTTATGTTGATTCTGATCCTGTCAAGAAGAGAAATTATGATCTCAGCGGTTCCGGCAGCAGCAACAAGCATTTCTTTGTCACCTGTTTTGCCATACTGCTTCTTCAATATCTGATATTTTGTTTTGAGGAGATTAAGAAAGTAATTATTTGCATTTATTAAATCCGGATCAGGATTTGAGAAGGGATCATCTGTTTTTGTACTGAAAAGTACAGATTGCAAGGTCAGCAGTGATTTTTCTATTTCGCCTGATTCTTCCAGGAGCAGGGCCTTTCCCATGGCAGCTTCAAACTTCAGAAACTGGTCACCATGTCTTTCAAAAAAACTTATGCTCTTTTCATAACAGCTTAATGCTTCCTGATTCTCAATTCCAGACTGCCTGAGGAATTCTGCATATAAAACGAGTACCTCAAAGTAGTCGAGTGAATCCACCAGAGTTATTTTTTTAACACGATCAATCAGGTTTGTCATTATAGAGTTTCCCTTTTTTATATTGCCTGAACTTGCCAGTTTTTGTGCATAATCATTCAGTTGCAGGTAAGCAGACCTTGAATAATCGGCAAGTGCAAGTTTTACTCCTCTGTCGAAATACAATTCAGCTGCTTCTTTTTGCATAAGGTTTCCAAGGACATACGACTTATTCCGGTATAAGTTTATTATTGGCTCTTTATATATAAGGTCAGATTGCAAATAAAACTCTTCTGCTTTCTCAAAGAATATCAGACTTTTTGAGAAATCTCGCAAAGAAGAATATAAAACACCGATGTTATTATACAAGAAGGCCAGATCAGAAGGTCTTGCCTCGGTTTCATTAATCAAGGCTGTTTTATATGCAATATCTGTTAAATTTAAGGCTTTTTTACTTTCATTGAGCTCAATATAAGCTGTAATCAGGCTCCCATAAGTTGTTATCAATTCCTTACTGTTCTCACCATAAAGCAACTTTTCCACATTCAACGCTCGCAAAGTATAGTATTCGTGTAATCTGTAAAGTCCTGATCTTGCAAAAAGGCCTCCCAGATTGTAAAGTGCCTTTGAATATATTGTATCAACCTTCCTGATATTTTCTTTGATTGCTATAACTTTTTCAAGGCTTTTTCTGGACAGATTTATATCATCCTTCAATTTGAAATAAATGCCAGTATAATATAACGATTCGGCAAGCAGGCTTGAATCAAGATTTTGGCCTTCAATCATTTTCTCAATGAATTCAACTTTTTTGCCTGCACTGTCAAGGTTGCCGTTTTCAAGATCCTGCCTCAGTAGTCTATTGTGTCTATTTATCTGAGAAGGTGATAATATATCCTTTTCATCAGAAGAATAGTTCAGAAAATCATACTGTGTTTTAGTTAAGGCATTATCCACACTGCATGCATTTCTGCAGAAAAATGACAGAAGTACAATCTGAATGATGAGAAAGCGAAAAATATGTTTATTCACCAGTTTAAGGATCAATAAATCTCAAATCAATCACAAATATAGGAAAGCAAGCGTAAAAAGACGATTTCAGAAGCCCTTGTATAGCGTTGAATTACAGCTAAATGTGATTTTTTTAAAAAAAAGTTGATTTTTTCGTGTCACAAAATGCCATGTTCTGACATGTAGGGTATAAAACAAACCCTGAATTATTAAAGAAATTAAAGAAAAAAAGACATGAAAACACAGAATCCGGAACAGAAAAAGGACATTTTTGAAGGTTTTGAACTTACAAATGAAGAGATGATAAATGTACGTGGTGGAGATCCTGGTGCAGGTGATTTTCCAGTTCCTCCTCCCACAAAAATCTGAAAAATGCAATATCAGGCATATATTTGCCTTTTAAAATAATACTTTCCGGCCTGAAAAAATTGGCAGGTACTTTTTTCCTGATCAGCTGTAAGTGAGAGAACACAGTCTGATGGAGAGAATAAAAGAAGTACGCCGGGTTAACAGGCCAGGATTAAAAAGTGTTTCGCTGATACTGTTTATTTGGTCTGGCCATTGCAAGGATGGTACTGTGCATGTGAGAGAATGCACTGAGATCAGAATCCCTGCATAAAACAAGCCAGGGATGAAGATAACAGGTGTAAGTTGCTGAACAGATGCTGATTCATGTTTATGAATCACTGTCGGACAATGAAATTGTATAATAATTACATATATGAAAGCTAAAAATTATTCCTACTTTATTGAGAGGTATAATTCCGGTGAAATGACTGAGCCGGAAAGACAGTGGTTTATACGCGAGATGCAGAATAACAAAATGCTTCAGCATGAACTGGAGCTTAGTAAGAGCACAGATGAGGTTTTGATGAAACAGTCCTCCTTAGACCTCAGGGCCAAACTATCGCGGATAGAGATGTCGAGAAAGGAGAAGAAAAAGGCAGAATCGGCACGCAGGATTACAGTGATGAAGTATGCTGCTGTATTTGCAGGTGTTGGTCTCATTACCAGCATGATCCTATTTACTGGTCGCTCACTTACAAGCGAAGAGATAGTTAACCGGTACTTCAGTGCTTACGAAGCGCCTGCAGCAATAAGATCCTCTGTTGAACGAACAAATTCCGAATATCTTCTGGGACTGAAGTATTATAATAATAAAGATTACAGGAGTGCAGCTTCGCAGTTTGCAAAAGTACTTGAAATAAATCCTGGTGATATGCAGACTCATCTGCTTTCGGGTGTTTCAAATATGGAAATAAAGAGATACAGTGAAGCTCAGGAATCATTTACTACAGTAATAGATGATAACGACAACCTTTTTATAGAATCTGCCAAGTGGTATCTTGCTTTATGTTATCTGCAGACTGATGAAAACAAAAAGGCCTCTGAGTTGCTCACTACAATCAGAAATGAAGGAGGGATTTACAGTAAAGATGCACGAAAGATTTTAAAAAAGATTAATTGATGTAACATACAATCTGGTTTATGTTTGAATTACAGGGGAATAAGGGTCTGCCGGTAAGCAATACCGGCACTGGTTTGCGCAGCCAGGAAGCGGGGATTGATAATTACCCGGTATCAATTGCATTTCAGGCGTCTGTTCTCAATGGCATGTCGCATGAGCTCAGGACCCTCATGAATTCAATAGTATCATTTGCATTCCTGCTAAAAAACAACACCGTAAAAGAGCCAGAAAAGGAAGAATATATTGACCAGATTTATACAACCTGTGAGCAGGTAATAAGTTTATTTGAAAACTATCTTGAATCGGCCCTGGCTGAAACCGGGGGAAACATAAAAGAAGAGACAAGCTGCAATTTAAGTCAGCTTCTTGATAGTATTCTGACTGATTACAGAGAGGTGCTGAGCAAGTCAGGAAACAACAAAGTGGAGCTTGTATCGGAGACGCAGTATACAGGTTCTTATGCAATTATGATTGATAAAAATAAGGTAAGCAGAATATTAAAATGTCTTTTTCAGAATTCAATTCAGAATACTAATTCAGGGTATATAAAAATTGGTTACTACACAAGCAGTAATGAATTAACATTTTATGTTCTTGACTCAGGCCAAGGATTTTCAAAAACAAGGGAATACCTTCATACAAATGATCTTGCTGATTCTCTCTCACAGTATCAGGATCTGAGCTCTCTTTTGAATATCTCCCTGGCCAAAAATCTGGTTTTGCTTTTGCAGGGAACCTGCAGTGTAAAATCGAATGGTACAAGCGGAACAGGTTTCTATTTTACAATTCCTGTTAAAGTACCTGCAAAAGCAAATTCTGTAAATAAATATGTAAATTCAATGATATCACTCTGATCTGAAAATCAAGTTTTTTTTTCAATGTCTGATCCCGTTTTCACGGGTCCAAATGGCCGCTTATATTTAGGCGGCCATTTATTATTTCAGAGCAAGAATTTTGGCTTCAGTACGCCGGTTCAGCTGCCTGCCTTCAGAAGTGTCATTATCTCCAGCCGGCATCGTGTTTCCATAGCCTTTATATTTTAAACGACTTTTGTCAATACCTCTGGATACCAAATAATTAACCACTGACAGTGCCCGTTTTTCAGATAACTGCAAATTATATTCCGCTGTACCTGTTGAATCAGTATGACCGCCTATTTCCATAGCAAGTCCCATATTGGCAGTTAAAAGATCGACCAGGTTATCCAGCTCTGAAAGAGATTCACTCTTAAGTTCCCAGGAATCTGTTGCATAGAAAATATTTGCAAGTATCATCTTTTCACCAACCTTCAGCCTGCTGAGGTAAATATTCTTTATATAAGGTTTGGTAATTGAATGCATGCCCTCGAACAGAAAACTCTCTGAATAGAAAAGATAACCAGGCTTTATCACATTTACTCCATAATTAAAACCTGAAGGGAGGCAAACAAGGAAATTGCCTTTTGAGTCAGTTGAACTCTTGACTGTTACTTTTTTATTTGTAAGGTTTATCAATTCATATTCAGCTTTTATCAATGCCCCTGTTTCCCTGTCATAGACTTTTCCTTTCAGATATGCCACAGGATCAGGACGAACGTTTTCTTCAAGATCAAAATAGAAAATATCCTTTCCACGGGACTTTTCTCTCACTGTTGAATAATATGCCCTGTTTGCGCCCGATTCTATAACCAGTCCCATTTCATCATTGAAAGTATTCAGCGGATAACCCATATTTAAGGGCTTTCCCCAGGTACTGTCGGTACGCAACCTTGATACATAAAGGTCAACTCCTCCCATACCGGGATGTCCGTCGGAAGAAAAATATAAAGTTCTTCCATCGAAGTGAATAAAGGGAGACATTTCATCACCGGCAGTGTTTATGCTGTCTCCTGCATTTTCAGGGTAATTCCAGTTTGAAGCAGAATCAAGAGTGGCGATCCAGATGTCCTTTCCTCCGAATCCTCCGGGACGGCTGCTTGAATAGAACAGGTTTTTTCCATCAGCGCTTACAGAAGGCTGGGATTCCCAGAATCCTGTATTTACTGGTGAATTAAGATTATGCGGCGCAGTCCACTTCCCATCAGAATATGCAGAAAAAAATATATCACAGCTTCCAAGCGCTCCCGGACGATCGCAAGCTGTAAAAAACATATAATTGCCATTTGAAGCGAGTGTCTGTGCACCCTCGTTCAGAGTAGTATTCAATGGTGATCCTGCATTGAGTGCTGTACTCCATTTTCCTTCTGTAAACCTGCTTATATAAAAATCTTCCTGGGATTTAGTCCATGGTGTTCTGGGATCAGTATATGACATTGTTTGCCGGGTAAACATAAGTGTCTGTCCATCAGCTGTTATTGAGGGCCAGTATTCATCCTCTTCTGTATTGATGCCTTCTCCTATATTTACCGGACTGAATTTTACAGGATGCTTCATTGCCTCAACTGCAAATGCACAGTTAATTATGTATTTACGTGCGAGAGCAAGGTTTTTTTCCGAAACGCCCTTCTGTTCCTGGTATACGCGATAGTGCACAAGTGCTGAGGCATAATCACCTGATTTCATTTCAGCATTTGCAAGACTGAAAAAAACAGGTTTGTAATAAAGTGAATCGATCTTAACGGCTGCCCTGTAAGAGTCAGCTGCATCGGCATTTCTGCCAAGCTTTGTATACAGCTCACCGAGCATCATATAAGCTTCATAAAACTTCGGATCTTCCGTCAGGGCTTCCCTGAATTTTGTCTCAGCAACTTTATAATCGAGGTAGTCATACCCAGCCATGCCTTCATTGTAATTTTTAACTGCACGATTTGATGAAGTATGCAGCCCCTGAGAGCTTACTGAAGCAGAAATTAATGCAAAAATCAGCAAGACAGGCAGTTTAATCCCTGTTATCTGAAGTGTTTCAGGGAATATGCATGTACTTATGTGCCTGAAGAGATACTCTCCAGGCAGGATTTTTTTTAACATATTCAACAATTTCAGGTATGACCTGCCGGAATCTGCTCCATTCCGGCTGCAGAAATAATTTACAGCTATCGCTGACCAGTTTTCTGTATTTTTCTGCCCATTCAAAATCATCTCTTTCCTGGATAATCACCTTCAGTTCATCAGCTTTAAGACAGATATCTCCAACCGGAGGCATTTTCCTTTTGGGAGAAAGGCATATCCAGTCCCATTTTCCTGATAGCATATATGCTCCTGATGTCTCAATGAATGTTTTGATATCGTTTTCTTTGAGTCTGTTGCATAGATAATCAAGGTTCCACATAAGTGGCTCGCCTCCGGTAATAACAACAGAATCCGTGCCAGATTTAAGAACATTCTCAACAATCAGGTCTGTGTCGGTAAGCGGATGAAGATCAGGATTCCATGAGTATTTAGAATCGCACCAGCTGCATCCCACATCGCATCCGCCGATACGAATAAAATATGCAGCGCGCCCGGTCTGGTATCCTTCTCCCTGCAATGTAAAGAACTCTTCAACCAGTGGCAGTTTGTGACCTTCTGTTTCCGTTACTGTATTCAGGTTCATGTTACCTTATCTTGTCTTTAATCCAAGGAGCCTGGTAAACTCTCCGTAAAAGAATGTATTTTCATGAATACCGGAAAATTTTTCTGCTCCAGGTCCGTATGTAAATACCGGAACCATCACTGCTGAATGGTCTGATCCTGCAAACTTGCCTTCAACTGAAGCTGTTTTAACATCACCACCTGTCAGCACAAGACCACCAGTCTCATGATCGGCAGTCACAAACACCAGAGTGTTCCTGTCTGCAGTTGCAAAATCAAGAGCTGCGCCAATTGCCTGATCAAGATCAATTGTTTCGGAAGTAACATAATCAAGATTGTTTTCATGAGCTCCCCAGTCGATCATAGATCCTTCAACCAGGAGAACAAATCCATTCTTGTTCCTGCTTAGCGTCTCAATGGCCTTTTTCGTCATATCAGTCAGCAATCCGTTTCTCCCCTCTGAGGCTTTGGGCATGTGTTCCTTTGCAAGCAAACCAGCGAGCTTTGCTGATTGTGATTTCTTCATATCTTCAGGTGTATAGACAACATCAAAACCCTGTTCTTTAAGCTGATCAGTAAGGTCTGCACCATCTTTCCTGTTGCGAAAGTGATTTTCTCCTCCTCCGATAAATACATCTATTGTACCCTTAAGAAAATCATTTGCAATCTCCTCATAGTTGCCCCTTCCGGCATTATGGGCAACAAAGGAAGCTGGTGTAGCATGAGTTACAGCGCTTGTGCTTACAACACCTGCAGCCAGGCCATTTTTATGAGCAAGTTCAGTAATAGATACCAGAAGAGTGCTGTCGGGCCTCACTCCTATCATTCCGTTATTTGTTTTTTCTCCACAGGCAATTGCAGTACCTCCGGCAGCAGAATCGGTAATATATGCATCTGCGGAGTAGGTCTTACTAAAACCTGAGTATGGAAAGCGCTCAAGGAAGAAAGCTTTTCCTGATTTTGTCATGCCGGCATACAACTGGGCAACGCCCATACCGTCACCAATGAAAATGATAATATTTTTTGGCTTTTTTTCTGATCGCCCTGATTCATTTCCAACATTTTCAGCACATCCTGAAACAAGAACTATAATTATCAGAATAAATAATTTATAAACAGCATTTCTCATAACATTTTATTATATAGTTTATTATTAATCATTTCCGAACAGCAATTCATACTCCTTTTTTACTGCCTTGCCTGTCAGATTTTCAGGAATGAGTTTCCAGTTCCCATTCGGTGCCGGATCGATATTTCCCATTTTTCTGATAGATTCGATCATATAAAATCTCAGGTCGCGGTCAGTTGATCTGATCTTTCTTGACAGCAGCTCATTCTTTTTTATTCCGGCACCCTCGCGGAAATGACCTCCACCTCCGTTTGCTCTGTAGGAATTCACTGCAACAGTATATTTCTTTTCAGGAATGAAGGTATCACCGTTTGTCATTCCTGCAATTTTTATCCTTTCTCCCTCCGGTTTACTTAAATCAACAGTATAGTCGATGCCTGCAGCAGAATCAAAATTGTATGCGGGATTCCTGAGCCAGGCTTTGCCATCAGTGATAAGCACCTTCCCCGATTTATCAGTCCTGAATTTAAGCAAGGGATCATCAGCGCTTTTCATTGTGTTATACCAGCCATCATACGAGAATTCCAGGTAATTCAATATTTCTGTTCCTGTCATTGTTATTGTGTAAAGCATGTTCTCGAACCTGTATAGTTTGAACATGTCGCCTACTGTAACAGGACCTTTCTCTATACTGACATCAAATGACAGAGGAGCGGCAAATGAAATGTCAGCCTTTGTCAGTTCAAGCTGAAGCTTATGAATCATGTCGACAAAGGCTGAAGATCCGAAATATGATTCACGTGATGAAACGGTCTCTCCTGATTGTCCGATCACCTCATTAACATAGTCAAGTACTGTATTATGATAAGCTGAAAACTTTGCAATGAATTCCTTATCAGGCTCATAATCTGACACTTTTACAAGGCTTCCATTGATAGTCTTTTTTAATCCTTTTGATTTTCTGTCGCGTTCAATTATAATATCTGCCCTGGCAATATTCATTGCACGGCTTCCTGCATTCATTACAAGAACTGTGTCTCCTTCAATATTTACAATTTTCTCATTTGCCAGCTTATGATCGTGGCCGGTGAAGATGATATCAAATCCGGGAACTTTTACAGCTATTGATTCAGCGCCTTTTTCATCATCATATTCGCGGTTTCCTGAGACTGATTCCGGACTATTAAAACCGGTGTGAAAAAGTCCTACAATAAGATCGGGGTTTTCATTTTTAATAACCGGCATCCACTCTTGTGCAGTCTCCAGCAGATCCCTGAATTCAATTCCTTCATATAATTCTGAGGGAAGTGTATTATTTATTGTCTGGGTAACAAGCCCGAGGACAGCTATTTTAATTCCATTCCTCTTAATAATTGTATATGGTGTGAAATATGGCTTGCCTGTTTTCAGATCAACAGCATTAGCGGCAAGCATCGGGAATTTATACTCCTTTCTGATCCTGTCATAAACAGAATGTCCAGTTTCAACATCATGGTTTCCGGTAGTAACAGCATCATACTGCATGAAATTAAAGGCTTCAGACAAAAGATGTGCTGAGGTTGTATCTGTGAAGTTATAATAATAAACCGCTGGTTGTCCCTGAAGGTTATCGCCGTCATCAAGCAGTACAAGAGACTTATTTTCTGACCTTATACCTTTAATATATGTATATACTGATGCGAGAGAAGCTTTCAATTCCTTTTTTTCTACATAATCATAAGGCAACACTACACCGTGAATATCAGTTGTTTCAATTATTGTAAGCTGACGCTTGCCGGTAATGCTGCAGCTTACAGAAAGTAATATAGCAAGCACTATAACCGGTATGTTTCGCATTTTCATCATAATCCTTTTTCAATAAACCACCCAAACTTAGAAAAGTTTATGCACTTTTTGTCTAATTTGGCTGAGGTATTAAACAATTCTTTTAATTAACATAAATGTGAAATAAATATCCCATGACTAGAACCGGACTGGAAATATTTCTTGAAAAAATACCTGAAAAGCTTACAGGAAAGCGTGTTGGAATCCTGTGTCATGCCGCAAGTATTACACGAGGTTTTGAACATGTAATTGATGTGTTCCATGCCACAAAAGAATTCAGGCTCACTGCAGTTTTTGGCCCGCAGCACGGACTTCATGGTCAAACGCAGGACAATATGATTGAATGGCAAAGCCAGCTTCATCCTGTTTATAAGATACCCCTGTTCAGTCTTTATGGAGCAAACAGGAAACCAACACCGGAAATGCTTAAAGAGATTGATGCATTTATAATTGATCTTCAGGATGTTGGGACAAGAATTTATACATACATCTGGACAGTTAAATTGTGCATGGAAGCCTGCTCAGAGGCCGGTATACCTGTCTGGATTCTGGACAGACCAAATCCGGTTGCAAGACTTAAGTGTGATGGTCCGGTGCTTAAATCTGATTTTTTTACATTCGTAGGAGGAGCCTGCATTCCACTTTGCCACAGGATGACATTTGCAGAGATGGCATTATGGATAAAAGAGAAATATCATCCTGCCTGTGATCTTCATATAGTAAAAATGGATAACTGGCAAAGGTCTTCCTTATATTCTGATACCGGTCTCCCCTGGGTACTCCCATCTCCTAACATGCCAACACTTCAGGCAGCAATAGTATACCCCGGTACAGTTCTGATTGAGGCTCTTAACCTCTCGGAAGCAAGAGGCACCACTACCCCTTTCGAACTATTCGGCGCTCCGTACCTGAATACAGTTGAGCTTAGAAAGAATCTGATGGACAGAAAGATACCCGGTTGTGCCTTCAGGATACACAATTATATCCCAACCTTCCATAAATTTCATGGTGAATTATGCAACGGGATGCAGATCCATGTAACTGACACAGACAAGTTCCGTCCGGTTGAAACTGCACTGGAGCTATTTGATGCCATTATTGAAACCTCTGCACCTGATTCCCTGAAATTCATTCCGCCGCCTTATGAATATGAATACAGGCTGATGCCCTTTGATATCCTTTCAGGTGATTCCGGAATGAGGGAAACACTATTGAAAAGACAGAATCTTATAGCTGAAAAGGAACGATGGGCCACTGAAACTGAAGTATTTGAAAAGGAATTCAGGGAATTCTCTTTATACAAAGAATAATTCGAATATTTTTAATAATTATTCGAAAAGGCCGTCATCACGCAGCAGGAGAAGAATTGCTGAATGAGGAAGCACAACATATTTTTCCTTGTTGAATTCAACTTCAATAGCACTATTCTGCAAGTAAACGGCCTGGTCACCTGCCTTTGGCTGCAAGGGAACATATTTTGGTTCATCTGACCTGTTCTTCCAGGGTTCATCGGAATCGTTCACTGAAGGAATTGGATAACCAGGACCAACTTTTACTACGAAACCGATTTGTACCTTTTCATTTTCATTTACGCCCGGAGGAAGCAGCAGACCGCTTTTTGTCTTTGACTGAGGCACTTTTGGCTTGATAAGTACCCTGTCTCCAATCACAATAAGCTTATTTAAATCTTTTTCGTCTAATAAAATGCTCATGGTTAAAATCAAATCCTGACAAAAATATCAAATTTGGCTGATCCGGCAATCCGTGTTTCTTAATAATTAATTTTGCATTATGTTATTCAATGATGAAACAGATGTCTATACGACAATAAAGTCTGCTTCCACTGCTGTTTTCAAGGACAGGGGAAGCCGCTTCATAGGGCTAGCATATCCTGTAAGCTCGCAGGAAGAAGTAAAGCCAATCCTTGAAAGCCTCAGAAAAGAATATCACGATGCACGGCACCACTGCTTTGCTTATATGATAGGTTATCAGCGACTTATCTGGAGGATTAACGACGATGGCGAACCATCCGGTACTGCAGGGAAACCAATACTTGGACAGATTAATTCTGCAAACCTTACAAATATTTTAATTGTAGTTGTAAGGTATTTCGGTGGTACTTTACTGGGAGTACCCGGACTCATAAATGCTTACAGGACAGCTGCATCAGAAGCAATTTCGGATGCAGAGATCAGTGAATGCATTGTCAGGGATTTTTACCGGCTTGATTTTCCATACATTTCAATTAATGATGTCATGAAGATACTTAAGGAAGAAGGAGCATCTCAGCGCAACCAGTTATTCGACATTGATTGCAGTCTGGAAGTGAGTTTCAGATTTACTCAAGGAGAAAGAATACTTTCAAGGTTGTCAAGAGTTGAAAACCTGAAGTATACTTTTGTCACCCGCTCCTGAGGGTTCTGTGCAGGTAAAGTTTTTAATTAATTATTAACAGACAAAGCTGCTGTGATAAATCTTATTTAAATTTGAGTATGATATCCGTCGTCCTGTAAATGCGTATATAATCATGAAAAAGAGGAGTTTAGTGTCCATTGATGATTTCTCAACCGAAGAAATCCTGAAAATTCTTGATCTTACTGCAGAATTTGAAAAGGAACCGACGCAGAAGCTGCTTGAAGGTAAGGTTATTGCAACACTGTTTTTTGAACCATCCACCCGTACAAGGCTCAGTTTTGAAAGCGCCATTAACAGGCTTGGCGGTAAAATAATAGGTTTTTCTGATGCTTCAAATTCAAGCGTTTCAAAGGGTGAAACTCTTAATGATACGATCAGGACAGTAAGTAATTATTGTGATCTTATTGTAATGAGGCATCCGATTGAAGGAAGCGCCAGGTTTGCAAGCGAGATTTCGAAAGTACCTATAATAAATGCAGGCGACGGGGCAAATCAGCATCCATCGCAAACCCTGCTTGATCTGTATTCTATTAAAAAGACACAGGGAACTCTTGAAAACCTCAATATCTTCATGGTGGGTGACCTCAAATATGGCAGAACAGTGCACTCGCTCATGATGGCAATGTCGAGATGGAAGGCAACTTTCAATTTCATCTCACCTGAAGAATTAAAGATGCCAGATGAGTTCAAGTTGTATCTTGACAATCTGGGACTTAAATATTACGAGCACAACGACTTCACCGATATTGTCTCCAGGGCTGACATTATTTATATGACAAGGGTTCAGAAGGAAAGATTTTCTGATCCGATTGAATATGAAAAAGTCAAAAACATTTATGTTTTAAGGGATTCCATGCTGAAGAATACAAAAGACAACATGAGGATACTTCATCCCCTGCCAAGAGTAAATGAAATACATCAGGATGTTGATGAAAATCCAAAGGCATATTATTTTGAACAGGCTCTCAATGGTGTTTATACCCGTCAGTCAATACTTTGCTATTTACTTGGAATAAAATAACATTTTCACTGTCATGAAAGAACCAAAACAACTGAGTGTAAGCGCAATACAGAACGGAACTGTTATTGATCATGTACCGGCAAAAAACCTCTTCAAGGTAATTCAGATACTAGGGCTCGACAAAATTGATACACAGATAACTTTTGGAACCAATCTTGAGAGCAAGAAGCTTGGGAAGAAGGCAATTATCAAAATTTCAGGTGTCTACTTTGAGGATGAAGACATTAACAGGATTGCCTTGGTTGCTCCTGATGCCAAGCTGAATATTATCAGGGATTATGAGGTAGTGGAAAAGAAGGTTGTAGTTGTCCCTGACAGCATTACAGGCATTGCAAAATGCATGAATCCGAAGTGTATCACGAACTTTGAACATGTCACAACAAAATTCAGGGTAGTCTCAAAAAAGAATGTCGTTCTTAAATGTCATTACTGTGAAAAAATGACCACCCAGGAAAACCTTCACATTATATAGGCATAAGGCTGAAGGCTAAAGGCTGAAGGGAAAAAATTAACAACTTTGTTGAACCTTTGTGTCCTGGTGCCTTGGTGGCAAAAAATGTCAAACAAGCACTCTAAAATCTGAATACCTTAATAAGAATTTTCTACCTTAGCCTGTCATAAGACTTTACAAGTTCATCATCTTTGCGGATTGACCTTAAAGCCAGAACAGAAAAAATCAATTGAAATAAGGGAATCAGGCACTTATACCATGAATTCAGGCTGATTTCGAGCTGTTTAATCAAAAATACACTGATTACAATTGTTGCAAGAATAAAAATCAATTCAAAGCCGAGAAGTATCTTAGTCAACTTTATCTGGAGAATTCTGTTCTTATAAAGAAAGATAATAATTAATGAAAGAACCGGGATGATTATAGCTGTTACAGGCAAAATCAGGAAATAAGTACTGGACTTCTCCCCGCTGTTATAGTGCAAACCGCTAAAATCAAGTATATAGTTGCTTCCTGAAATGTCAACAAAAGTTAAATAATCACCGCTAAGGAATATTAAAGCCATGAGGGCTGTCAATAACAGGAAGAGCGATTGTTTTCTCTGAATCATTTTATAATATTTTAAAGACGGAACAAAACTACTTACTTTTTATAGAAATTGAAATACAAAGACTAACTGATTCTAATTATGATATTTTAACAATATTTGGACCCGGATGAAAGGTTGGCCCGCAGAATAATTTCTAAATTTGTGCGTTCGTGCCAGACAGCATGAAGTGGTTTAAAAATCAATTTAAAATATCAGACCTGAGTCAGTAAAATTATGTGAATCATAACAAAATACAGGTAATGAATAAGAAACTTAAGCTTACAGTAACAATAATAATAATAGTCTTTCTGGCAGGCATAATTCTGTATCCGAAATTCAAACCGTTTATAGCAAAAATGCTAGGACCAAAGACCCTTGAAACCCCAATGCTCAGACAGGGGCCGCAGCAGTTAAACGCAACCGGATTTCTTGTACAGCCTGTTTACCTCAGTGAATTAATCAGATCCTCAGGGACTCTTCTTCCGGCAGAAGAAGTCGAGCTTTCGTTTGAAACATCCGGAAAAATTGTTAGCATAAATTTCACTGAAGGCACCAGGGTAAAAAAAGGAGATCTTCTTGCAAAAATAAACGATCAGCCCCTGCAGGCCCAGTTGCAGAAGCTTCAGGCTTCACTTAAACTTTCAGAGGCTATGGAATTCAGGCAGAAAAGCCTGCTTGACAAGGATGCAATAAGCCAGGAGAGCTATGATCAGATTGTTACAGATGTCGAAAAAATAAAGGCAGATATTAATCTGGTGAAAGCCCAGATAAGCATGACAGAATTGCGTGCTCCCTTTGACGGGATCATAGGCTTGCGTTATGTCAGTGAAGGAAGCTACACAAACACATCGACAAAAATAGCCAGGCTTATTAAAATGAGTCCGCTTAAAATTGAATTCTCAATTCCCGAGAAATATGCTCAGGAGATTAGTATCGGATATCCCATTACTTTCGCAATTGATGGCAGTACAGTAATTTACAATGCATCTGTCTATGCAATTGATCCTAAAATTGATATTAATACCCGCACTATTGTGATAAGAGCACTGTATCCAAATAAAAATGAGGAACTCAGATCCGGAAGGTATGCAGGAATCACAATGGAACTGTCTAAAATACAGGATGCTGTTGCTATTCCAACTGAAGCTTTGATCCCTGAAATGGAAGGTGAAAGAGTGTTCATCTACAAGGGAGGCAGGGCACAGTCAGTTAAAGTAAGCACAGGACTCAGGACCGAATCACTTATTCAGATAACTGAGGGTCTGAAGTTTGGAGACACCCTGCTCACAACCGGTATCCTTCAGCTCCGGCAGAGCCTCCCGATTGTTCTTGACAGTGTAATTGTAAGTAATTAAAAGCGTTAAGTAAGATGAGTTTGTCATCAGTCAGCATAAACAGGCCTGTACTTTCTACAGTCTTTGCAATTGTGATAATGCTTTTCGGAGTTGTAGGCCTCACTTTCCTTGGAGTCAGGGAATTCCCCAGTGTAGACCCGCCCATAATTAATGTCATGACCTCGTATCCTGGCGCCAATTCAGATGTAATTGAAACCCAGATAACAGAACCTCTTGAACAGTCAATTAACGGTATTCAGGG
>ERZ795055.593-NODE-593-length-33832-cov-6.991385_pt1 | contig 33832 bp, 22 predicted proteins | sample MGYA00375139_ERZ795055 | MGnify/ENA primary metagenome ERZ795055 (study PRJEB30184, sample SAMN05720283) | anaerobic digester metagenome | isolation source: active sludge of municipal wastewater-treating anaerobic digesters | place: USA | collected 2015-01-23 ... | reverse complement strand
TTTTTTTATACAAAGAGGTTGCTAAAATTTACTTTTTAGACAGCCCCAACAAAAATCGAAATTCAGTTTAGAAGCATTATAGTTAAAGAAAAAAAGGAGAAAAACAATGAAATTTGCAATTCCAACGCATAACAAAAAATTATGTCTACACTTCGGGCACTGTGAAGTATTTACATTTATTGAAGCTGATGAAGAAACAAAAACAATAAAAGGAAAAGAAGAAATTGCCCCGCCTCCTCATGAACCAGGCATTTTACCTCCGTGGGCGGCTAAACAAGGCGCAACAGTAATAATTGCCGGCGGTATGGGAATGAGAGCGCAACAGTTATTTGCGGAACAGGGCATAGAAGTTATAGTCGGAGCAGACGAGAGCGATCCTGAAAAATTGGTTCTTGATTATTTAAACGGAACATTAAAAACCGGCGTTAATACATGTGATCACTAAGGAAATAAAATGAAATTAACAATTTTAGTTGATAATAACGTTTTACCAAGTAAAAACCTGCTTGGTGAACACGGTTTAAGCTTTTATATCGAAGCGGATGATAAAAAAATCCTTTTTGATACTGGTTATTCGGATATTTTCCTGAAAAATGCGCAAAAAATGGGCATTGATTTGCTTGATTTGGATTATATTGTTCTCTCTCATGGACATTATGACCATACATGGGGATTATCGCATTACCTGCCGTTCTATATGTCTGCCATAAAGCAGGATAGAAATGTTAAAAAGCCTACTATTGTTACTCATCCTGATACTTTTAAGTCAAAATTTGACGAGAAACTGGGTGAAATCGGTTGTTTAATATCAGAAGAAACCTTATCCAAAAATTTTAATGTTGAATTATCCAAAGGACCTTTTAAATTAACTCAAAATCTTATTTTTCTGGGTAAAATTGCTCGGTTAAATGCTTTTGAGGGCAAAGAACCGATAGGTAATGACTATATAGAGGAAGATTCCGCTCTGGCTTTTGATTCTGATTCAGGGATTGTAGTAATTACAGGGTGTTCGCATTCAGGAATATGCAATATTGTTGAATATGCAAAATTAGTTTGCGATAATCCGTCAATTACAGATATTATTGGAGGATTTCATCTTGTAAACCCGCCTGAACAAAAAATTTTTAGGATTGCTGATTATCTTTCAAAACTTGGAACAAAAGGTATTCATCCCTGCCATTGTACAGATTTCCGATCAAAAATGATTCTATCAAAATATACAAAACTCGAAGCAACAGGAGTTGGCTTAGTTAAGGAATATTAAATTACCCTGAAAAATTTAAACGTTGAAAGATTTTATTGACGTAATATAATCTTAAAAAGATAGTTTAAAATAAAATCACTTGGAGGAGTGGCAGAGCGGTTGAATGCAGCGGTCTTGAAAACCGCCGTGGGCGCGAGTCCACCGGGGGTTCGAATCCCTCCTCCTCCGTTTTAAACTATATCAAAAGAACAATAAGTCTTTTAACCTTTAAAAACCTCGCTGAATGCGGGGTTTTCTGCGAAACCCAAAACCCGCAAAAACCATCTCCCAAATTTATTTTTATTTGAGTATACATTGATTACAACTTGGTATAGAGCTCTTAAAAAGAAATCAGAAAATAAAAATATAATTTTTGTATAAAAACAACTTTTTATAATTTCCTGAAAACTTATTCAAAATACAATATTTTCCATTTACCCTGAAACACTATATATTACTATTCATCTTTACAAATAAATACGGTACAATAGAATTTTAAAAACTTAAAAAATCGGGTGTAAAAAATAGGAAAAAAAAATAAATTTTTAGAGGCTGCTATAATTATAGTATTCGGATTATCATCTGTTGCAAAAGCAGACAGTAGTTTTCCCGCGCCTGATTCGCTTGATCCTAATGTAACAACACAAATAAAAAAGACTGTTATTAATAATGATACTTACAGAATAAATCATAACGGAGCGGCAAATAAGACTTTTAACAATACTTGGAAAAGTTTTAATGTTCCTGAAAATAAATATGTGGATTTTAATTTTTCTAACTCGGGACAAATTTCAGTAAATAAAATTACAGGAGCTAATTCTTCTCATATTTACGGACATATTATTCAATCAGGCGCCGGCGGAACAGTTTATCTTATAAACGCAAGCGGAGTTCTTTTCGGAAAAAATTCATCAGTAAATTTAAACAGTTTTGCAGTATCAACCTATAATTTGAACGCTCAGGATATTCAGAACAAAAAATTTCTGTTCAGCGGGTTGAGTTCAGGAACAATACAAAACAAAGGAATGATTAAAGTTCAGGAAGGCGGTTTTGCGACTTTTCTGGCTCCTGTTATTGAAAACACCGGAACAATCAATGCTCCTGAAGGCACTCTTGCTCTTATTTCCGGAAAAAATATAACGCTCAATATGAATGACGGTCAACAAATTTCTCTTGAATTGGATAAATCCCTTATTAACGATCTGGTGATTGAAAACAACAAAACTCAAATACAAAATGTCGGCATTTTAAAAGCAGACGGCGGGAAAATTTTTATTCAGGCTGATAAAATTAATAGTTTGATAAGTAATGTTGTAAATAATACCGGAATTATTGAAGCAAATACTTTAACAAAACAAAACGGAAAAATCGTTTTCGGGAATATTGACATAAACGGCGAAACAGGACTTTTGGCTTCCACCGGAAAGATAAATACAACCGGAGAACAAGGCGGGAATATTAAAATATCTTCTTCTTCCGTTAGTTTGGGTGGAACTGTTGATGCTTCTGGCAAGCAAGGCGGTAATATTCAAGTTAATGCAACTTCAACGCTTTCTCTTGCAGAAAACATTAAAGCGGTCGGGTCATCAGACAGCGGCGGGAATGTTAATATTCACTCAGGCAATACATTTGAAATTTCTTCTTCTAAAATAGACGCTTCGGGAAAAACAGGCGGAACTCTGACTCATATTGCAGACAAACAAATTTTTTCTTCAGGAACTTATACGGCAAAAGGAACTCAAAATTCAGGCGGAGAAATATCTATTTCTGCTCCGGTTATAAAGCTTTTATCTTCTAAAATAGATGCGTCAGGAAAGGCTAAGGGCGGAAATATTCTTATAGGCGGCGAATATCAGGGCGGTAAGAATTTAACCGAAGATGTAATTCCTAATGCCGATTATTTATTTGTTTCTTCAGGATCGGAAATTAAAGCGAACGGAACACAAGATAAAGGCGGACAGGTCGTTTTATGGGCAGATGATAAAAATCTTTATTTCGGAAATACTTTTGCTAAAAACGGCGGAACAATAGAAGTTTCATCAGGCGGCGACAAGCTTCAATTTGCAGGAAAAGCAGATGCGGGAAAAAACGGCAATTTATTGCTTGACCCTAAAAACATAAACTATGTTGACAGTTCGGGTTCAATAAGTTCTTTGCAGTATAACGCCATAACAGGAGTGGGCTATACCGGCGGGAATAATACAAATATGAGTGATTCCGGCTCTCTTAACGTATCTGACAATTTCGGGTTTTCTGTAGCTCTGGACGGAAATCGACTTGCGGTAGGTTCACCTTTAGATGACGGAAATACAAACTCTCTTGGAAATTCCGGGACTGTTTATCTTTTTAGTTTCGCTGATTCTGCTTTTAACGGAGGAGTTCTTGAAGGGCTAATCGGAAAAGGATACACCGGCGGAAAAAATATTGATATGACCGCAAGCCTGGAAACAAACGATCAGTTCGGAACTTCATTATCTCTTGACGGAAACAGGCTGGCTGTCGGCGCTCAATATGACGATGGCAACGCTAATTCTCTTGCTAATTCCGGAGCCGTTTATCTTTTTAGCTTTGCGGATTCGGCTTTTAACGGCGGTTCTCTTGAAGCAACAATAGGAAAAGGCTACACCGGCGGTAAAAATATCGATATGACCGCATATCTTGGAACTACAGATTATTTTGGGCATTCAGTGTCTTTAGACGGAAACAGACTTGCTGTCGGCGCTCATTACGATGATGGTTCAGCTAATTCTCTTACTGATTCGGGAGCTGTTTATCTTTTTAGCTTTGTTGATTCTGTATTTACAGACGGTAATTTAGAAGGAAGAATAGGAAAAGGTTATACCGGCGGTAAAAATTTCGATATGACCGCATATTTAGCGGCGAGTGATTATTTCGGACAAGCTGTATCCCTGGACGGAAACAGACTTGCTATCAGCGCTAATTATGACGACGGTAATGCTAATTCTCTTACTGATTCGGGCGCTGTTTATCTTTTTAGCTTTACTGATTCGGTTTTCACCGACGGTAATTTAGAAGGAACAATAGGAAAAGGTTATACCGGCGGTAAAAACATTGATATGACCGCATATCTCGATACAACCGATGTTTTTGGGTCATCCGTATCGCTTGATGGAAACAAAATTGCAGTCGGAGCCCATTTAGACGACGGTTCAGGCAACTCTCTTACAAGCGCAGGAGCTGTTTATCTTTTTACTTTTGATGATACGGCTTTTACGAACGGTTCTCTTCAAGGAACGATAGGAAAAGGCTATTCTGGAGCCAAAGACATTGATATTACCGCATATACCGGCGCGGATTATTTTGGTTATTCAGTATCTTTGGACGGGAACAGGCTTGCGTCCGGAGCATATTTGGATGATGCGGCAGGCGGCAATCTTACAGATGCAGGAGCCGTTTATCTTTTCAATTTTAGTGATTCGGCTTTTTCCGGCGGCGTTTTAACAAGAATAATCGGCAAAGGATACAATGATAATAACGAAATTAATCTTTTGACAGGGGCTTATTCTGCCGCAAGCGATAATTTTGGCGTTGCGCTTTCATTAGACGGAACAAGACTTGCGGTAGGAGCGCAATCTGATGATGGATCAGGAAATAGTTTGACTGATGCAGGCTCCGTCTATTTATATACTTTTACTGATTCGGCTTTTAGCGGCGGCTCTCTTGAAGGAATTATAGGAAAAGGCTATTCCGGCGGTAAAAATATCGATATGACCGCATATCTCGGAGCAAGTGATTATTTCGGGCGAGCAGTTTCCCTTGACGGAAACAGACTTGCTGTCGGCGCATACGGTGATGACGGTTCTTATAATTCTCTTACAAATTCCGGAGCCGTTTATCTTTTTAGCTTTGCGGATTCTGCTTTTAGCGGCGGTTCTCTTGAAGGAACAATAGGAAAAGGCTATACACTCGGTAAAAATATCGATATGACCGCATATCTCGGAACTACAGATTATTTCGGTTTTTCAGTGTCTTTAGACGGAAACAGACTTGCTGTTGGCGCTCATTACGATGATGGTTCAGCTAATTCCCTTGCTAATTCGGGCGCTGTCTATTTATTTACTTTTGCTGATTCGGTTTTCACCGACGGTAATTTAGAGGGAAGAATAGGAAAAGGCTATGTCGGGGCTAAAGATATTGATATTACAGCAAATCTTTCGGTAAACGATTATTTCGGAACTTCAGTATCTTTAGACGGAAATAGACTTGCGACAGGAGCTTATGCGGATGACGGAGTTGCTCCTCTTGTAACTGATACCGGAGCTGTCTATTTATTTACTTTCAATGATTCGGCTTTCACCGGAGGTTCTCTTCAGGGGATTATCGGCAAAGGTTACATCGGAGCTAAAGACGTTGATTTAACCTCAAACCTGCACACGCTTGATTATTTAGGTCAATCAGTATCTTTAGACGGAAACAGACTTGCTGTGGGAGCTATTAACGATGACGGTTTCGGAGTAACTTCAACCGCTAATATCGGAGCGGTTTATCTTTTTACTTTTACAGATTCAGCTTTTACAGGGGGAAGCCTTCAGGGAACTATAGGCTCAAACTATGTGGGCGGTAAAAATATAAATCTGAAAACATCTTATCTTAATAATAATGACTGCTTCGGAACTTCCGTATCGCTTGACGGAAATAATCTTGCGGTCGGCGCTTACGGTGATGACGGTTATCAGGATGTTACGACTGATGTCGGCGCGGTATATTTATTTACTTTCTCTGACAATTCTTTTTCCGGCGGCAATCTTGAAGGATTAGTCGGGCAGGCATACAATCCCGGGTTCATTAATTCTGCGGTAAAAAAAATTGATATGTCTTCTTATTTCGGCGCAAGCGATAGCTTTGGAAATGCGGTATCTTTGGATGGAAACAGACTTGCCGTAGGCGCTTATGCTGATGACGGAGTAACCAATGCTCTTGCCAATTCGGGAGCGGTTTATTTATACACTTTTGCTGATTCGGCATTTAACGGGGGTTCTCTCCAAAGTATTATCGGGGCAGGTTATGCCGGCGGAAAAAATATTGATCTTACAGCAAATTTGGCTACAACTGACTATTTTGGATATTCGGTATCGCTTGACGGAAACAGACTTGCTGTCGGCGCTCAGCGTGATGATGGAGTCGCTCCTCTTGTTACTGATGCTGGAGCGGTTTATCTTTTTACTTTTGCTGATGACGTTTTTACCGGAGGTTCTCTTCAATCAACAATCGGAAAAGGCTATATCGGAGCCAAAGATATTAATATAGCGGCAAATCTTGCGGCATCCGATTATTTCGGAACTTCTGTATCATTAGACGGAAACAGGCTTGCAGTGGGAGCTTCTCGTGATGACGGTTTTGGCGTTGCTCTTACTGACTCTGGAGCTGTTTATTTATTTACTTTTGCAGATGATGTTTTTACGGGCGGTTCTCTTCAGGCAACAATCGGAAAAGGATATGCAGGAGCCAAAGATATTAATATAGCGGCAAATCTTACCGCATCCGATTATTTCGGGCAATCTGTAGCGCTTGACGGGAATAGGCTTGCCGTTGGGGCATATCTGGATGACGGTTCAGGCAACTCTCTTACTGATTCAGGAGCAGTTCATCTTTTTAAGTTTAATGATTCTGTTTTTACTGGCGGAACTTATCAGGGAACAATAGGCAACGGTTATTCCGGCGGTAAAAATATAGATATAACTTCCTCTCTTGCAATAAATGATAATTTCGGTTATTCAGTGTCTTTAGACGGAAACATGCTTGCAGTCGGAGCTATTGGCGATGACGCTTCAGATAATTATTGGACAAACCCTGGAGCTGTATATCTTTTCACTTTCAATGATTCTGTTTTTACCGGAGGCTCTTTGCAAGGAACAATAGGCAAAAATTACTCCGGCGGTAAAAATACAGATATGACCGTTTATCTCGATGCTTCAGATCAATTTGGCGCTTCAGTTTCGTTAAATTCAAACAGACTTGCGGTCGGAGCAAATTTGGACGATTCTTTTCTAGCAGGTTCAAGTGATTCCGGAGCTGTATATCTGTTTAATTTTGTCGATTCAACTTTTGCTGGTGGAAATCTTGTCGAGCAAATAGGCTATGGCTACACAAAAGGCAATAATATAAACACAATAGCCGGGAATCATTTATCTTTGGATTCTTCAGACAACCTGGCAAGGTCTGTAAGTTTAGACGGAAACAGGCTTGCGGTCGGCGCTTATTTTGATGACGGTTTTGACAATTCTCTTCCGGGCTCCGGCGCAGTTTACCTCTTTTCATTTACTGATGCGGATTTTGCCGGAGGAACTCTTGAAGCATTAATAGGAAAAGGTTACAGCGGCGGTAAAAATATTGATTTGACAGCATATTTAGACAAAAATGATTATTTCGGAAATTCTGTAGCGCTTGACGGAAACAGACTTGCCGTAGGAACATATGCCGATGACGGCGCAGGCAATATTTTAACTGATGCGGGAGCGGTTTATTTATTTACATTTGCCGATTCTGTTTTTAACGGCGGTAATCTTGAAGGAAGAATAGGCAAAGGCTATACTGGTTTCAAGGATATCAATATAACGGCATCTCTTGCCACTGCAAGTGATTATTTCGGCTCGTCAGTGTCATTAGATGGAAACAGGCTTGCTGTCGGAGCTTATGGCGATGATGGAAACGCTAATTCGATGACTGATTCCGGAGCTGTTTATCTCTTTACTTTTGCGGATTCTGTTTTTACGGACGGTTCTTTTCAGGGAACAATCGGCAAAGGTTATATCGGCGTTAAAGATATTGATATAACCTCATCTTTGGGAATAAGCGACTATTTCGGTCAATCTTTATCTTTGGACAGCAATAGACTTGCTGTCGGCTCCTATGGCGATGATAATTTAACTAATACTCTTGCCGGTTCGGGAAATGTCTATCTTTTCACTTTCAATGACGACGTTTTTTCGGGAGGCAGTTTACAGTCAACAATAGGCGCCGGTTATACAGGCGGTAAAAATATTGACATGGCGACATATCTGGATGCGTCGGATCAATTTGGTTATTCGGTCGCATTAGACGGAAATCGCCTTGCTGTCGGAGCGGCAGGCATTACGGGAAATACAGGAGATGACGGAGCAGGCAATACTCTTGCTGATTCTGGAACTGTATATCTTTTCACTTTTGCTGATTCTGTTTTTAACGGCGGTAATCTTGAAGGAAGGATAGGTAAAGGCTATAGCGGCGGTAAAAATATTGATATGGCTCCATATCTTGCCAATGACTATTTCGGAGTTTCGGTATCGTTGAACGGAAACAGACTTGCTGTCGGCGCAATCGGCGATGACGGCTTAGGAAATTATTTAGCTGAATCGGGAGCGGTTTATCTTTTTAATTTTTCTGATTCAGCTTTTACTGACGGCGTTCTAAAAACAAGAATCGGCAATAAATATTCAGGCGTTTTAGGACTGAATATTTCTTCAGGTTTATATCTTGACCCGTCTGACTATTTTGGTCGTTCGGTATCGCTAGACGGAACGCAACTTGCAATCGGAGCATACGGCGATGACGGTTTCGGCAATGCAATTACAGATGCAGGGGCGGTCTATTTATATACATTTGCAGATAAAGCGTTTAACGGGGGTTCTCTTCAATCCATAATAGGATCAGGTTATGCAGGCGGTAAAAACATTGATATGTCTGAACATCTCGGCGCAAGCGATTATTTCGGTCAATCTGTGTCATTAGACGGAAACAGGCTTGCTGTCGGCGCAAATTATGATGACGGCTTGGCAAATGCTCTTGCCGATTCGGGAGCTGTTTACCTCTTTAGCTTTGCTGATTCTGCATTTACAGGCGGCAATCTTGAAGGAAGAATAGGTAAAGGCTATACAGGCGCAAAAAATATTGATATTACCGCATATATCGGCGCAACTGACTATTTCGGGACTTCCGTATCGCTGAACGGAAACAGACTTGCCGTAGGATCATATGCTGATGACGGAATTGCCCCTCTTGTTACTGATGCAGGGGCTGTTTATCTTTTTACTTTCTCCGATTCTGTTTTTGCCGATGGAGCTCTTCAGGGCATTATCGGAAAAGGCTATACAGGCGTTAAGGATATAGACATGTCGGCATATCTGGATGCAAGCGATTATTTCGGTTTATCTGTATCACTTGACGGAAACAGACTTGCTGTCGGAGCTCAAAATGATGACGGAAACGCGAATTCTCTTTCTAATTCCGGAGCGGTTTATCTTTTTAGCTTTGCTGATTCTGTATTTACAGGCGGTAATCTTGAAGGCAGAATAGGCAAAGGTTATACAGGAGCTAAAGATACTGATATGACCTCATATCTTGGCGCAACTGATTATTTTGGAGTGTCTGCGTTTCTTGACGAAAACAAACTTGCCGTCAGCGCTCATTATGATGACGGAAACGCTAATTCTCTTGCTGACTCGGGAGCGGTTTATCTTTTTAATTTCTCCGATTCTGCTTTTAACGGTGGAATTGTTAATGCAAGAATAGGCAAAGGCTACACAGGCGGTAAAAATATTGACATGACCGGCTGTCTTGATACAACCGATTATTTTGGAGTTTCTGTATCGCTTAATGAAAACAGACTTGCTGTTGGCGCTCATTATGATGACGGTTCCGGAACGGGAACTGACTTAGGATTGACCAATGCAGGAGCTGCTTACCTTTTTGTTCTTGACAAGAATGATTCTTCTTATGATCAGTATCAATCAGGAGATTACACGATCACAAGACCCATACTTGAAGCTCTTTTATCTTCTCCTCAAAACGTTACTTTACAGGCAAATAACGATATAAACATGAACGCCGCGCTTAACGCAAACAACCTTTCGGGAAATGGCGGCATTCTTACGCTTCAAGCGGGAAGAAGCATTAATCTTAATAATGATATAACTACAGACAGCGGCAATCTTATTCTTATTGCCAATGATGATTTAGCAAACGGGGTTGTTGACGCTCAAAGAGATGCCGGCATTGCTGGGATTACTATGGCGTCGGGAACTTCAATAAATGCCGGCGCAGGTTCAGTTACAATGGAATTAAAACAGGGAACGGGCAAAACAAATGCTGAAAGCGGCGACATTACTCTGTCAAATATTTCTGCCGGTTCTGTTCTTATAAAAAATAACGGACCTACAGCAGGTTCAGATATAATTATACAGGCAGGTTCTCAATTAAACGCTTCCGATGCCGGAAATAACCTGGTTCTATCAACAGTAAACGGCAATTTTATAAATAACTCCGACAGTAATGCTTTAATTTCTAATGCCGGAAGTTGGATTGTCTACTCTTCTGACCCTTCAAATACTGTTAAAAACGGTTTAGCGTCCAATAAGTTTTATAATAAAACTTATGCGATTAATGCCCCTGATTCCTTTGCCGCCGGTAATTATATGCTTTTCAGCATCGCTCCTGCTCTTACAATTACAGCGGATGACAAATCCAAAACTTATGGAGACGCAAATCCTGCTTTTACATATACCTGTTCAGGGTTAATTGACGGAGATACCGAAGGAATTGCTGTTTCAGGGCTATTAAGCTCGGCGGCGGCGCAAAACAGTAATGCGGGCAATTATTCTATTCTTCAAGGAGCTCTTTCTTCCCCGCTAGATTATCAAATTAATTTTACAGAGGGAGCTTTGACAATTAATCAAAAAAACCTGTTAATTAAAGCAAACAATAACAGTAAAACATACGGAGATGCGAATCCGCTGTTTGATTCAACTTTTACCGGGCTAATTGCTTCTGATTTCCCTGCTGATTTTTCTTTAACCTATACTCTCGCAGGAAGTCCCGTTAATGCAGGCGCTTACAATAATTCTATAGTCCCGAGCGCTTTATCAGGAGCTAAAAGTTCTAACTACAACGTAACCGCTTATGAAACAGGCGATTTTACAATAAACCAAAAAGCATTAACAATAGTTGCCGATGACAAATCTAAAACTTATGGAGATATAAATCCTGTGTTTACAGGAACAGTAGCGGGATTAACAAACGGTGATTCCGAAGGGGATATCGGGGTAAATTATTCAACACCTGCGATATTAACAAGCAATGTCGGAAGTTATAATATTATTCCGTCTATTATTTCCGCCAATTACAATCCTGTGTTTACAAACGGAACTTTGACAATTAATCAAAAAAATCTGTTAATTAAAGCAAATGATAACAGTAAAACATACGGGGAATCTAATCCGCTGTTTGATTCAACTTTTACGGGGCTTATTGATTCTGACTTCCCCGCTGATTTTTCTTTAACATACACTCTTGCAGGAAGTCCCGTTAAGGTAGGTACTTACAATAATTCTATAGTCCCGAGCGCTTTATCAGGAGCCAAAAGTTTTAACTACAACGTAACCGCTTATGAAACAGGCAATTTTATAATAGACCCTAAACCGGTTGTTGTCATTGATACAATTCCTCTTCATGCAACTGATCCTGCAATTCCGTTACAAAATATTGTTCCTAATATAAATAATAGTCAGGTTAATGCGTTCATAAATAAATTCAATGATAAATTAATTAAACAAGAAAAATCTTATTTTGAGTTTAAAGAGATTTTAAATAGCGACAAAAATGAAAAATTAATCCCTGTTAAAGATAAAAAGAAAAAATATTTATACTAATACCGGGTTGCAATTAAAAGAGTATTATTTTTTGATAAGGTTTTTGCCGGCGTAACCGGCAAAAACCTTATCAATTCTTCTTCCCTTCTCCCCCGTAGAGGGGCAAGGCTAGGAAGAGTTATCGCCACATTATTGATTGGCAACTTGGCATTACAGGCTTAAAATGTAATTTAATACAGCTCTTACGCCTGCTCCCGTAGCTCCTTTTGAGAGTTCTCTAATTTCTTTATCAATATAAGCTACGCCCGCAATATCAATATGCGCCCATTTTTTATCGCTCACAAACTCTTTAAGAAGCATACCTGCTGTAGAAGCTCCGGCGTATCTTCCTCCAGAGTTTTTCATATCAGCGATATCGCTTTTAATGTCATCTTTATATTCGTCAAATAAAGGAAGTTGCCAGAATTTTTCGCCGCCTTTTTCTCCTGAAGAAATTAAAGCATTTATAAATTCCTGATTATTGCCCATAATTCCTGCCGCAACCTGTCCAAGCGCAACGGAACATGCTCCGGTAAGCGTTGCAATGTCTACAATTTCCTCAACATCAAGTTTTGCCGCATAACAAAGCGCGTCAGCAAGCGTTAATCTTCCTTCTGCATCGGTATTATCAACTTCAATGGTTTTTCCGTTCATTGCTCTAAGAACATCACCTGGTTTATAAGCTTTTGACCCCGGCATGTTTTCGCAGGACGCAATTATTCCATGTATTTCAACATCCGGTTTCAGAGCCGCTACAGCTTGCATAATCCCTAAAGTTGCCGCCGCTCCTGACATATCCTGTTTCATTGTTCTCATTCCTTCAGCGGATTTTAAATCAAGACCGCCGCTGTCAAAAGTTATTCCTTTTCCTACAATCGCCAACTTCTTTTTAGGCTTTTTAGACGGCTTATAATGCGTATAAATAAATTTAGGAGGCTCACAGCTTCCTCTTGCCACCGCCAGATAAGCTCCCATCCCCATTTTTTCCGCTTCTTCTTTTTCAAGAATTTTACATTCAATTCCTTCTATGGAAAGCGCAGTTTCAGCGAGTTTTGACGGCGTAACTTCACATGCCGGTTCGTGAATGAGATTTCTTGCGAAATTAACCGCATTTCCTATTATGCGTCCTCTTTCTATCCCCTGTTTTATATCAGCTTGTTTAGACGCATCAAGTTCAACAACTTCAAAGGTTTTAATCTCTTTTTTGTCGTTATTGTCTTCTTTTTTTGTTTTATATTTATCAAAACTAAAATTACCGATAATTGAGCCTTCTGCAATCATTTGAGCGCAACTAAAGGCATCAAGTCCTGCTGAGCCTGCTCCATGCAAAATTGAACAAATGCTTTCAGATTTTAAAGCTTTTGCTTTTTTTATTATTTTTGATGAAATTTCTCTTATTTTATTTAAATTAAAATCTTTTAATTTCCCAAGACCAACAATAAGGACCTTATCCGCCGGAAGTTGTCCATAAGTGGGCAGGACGTACATTTCGTTCAATTTCCCTTTAAAACCTTCTTTTTTAATAACATAAGAGGAAATCAGTCCGTCAAGCTCTTTGTCAATTGTGCCAGTTGCGCCTCCAGGAGTTTTAACGTCTTCAAAAAGATTAACTACAAGAACATCACAGGCGATTTCCGTTAAAGAACCTTGTTTTGATTTAATTTCCATATTACCAACCCCAAATTTAATTTAACTTATTTTAAGATTATAATTAAAAATCAAAATAAATTATAGCCATACTATACTGTTTCAAAAATAAATTTCGGTTTTAGTAATTCCTTAATTTGCCGATTTCTTTTAATGATTGGTATAAGCAGTTGCGTTTTTGAAAGTTTAATAAAAACCCTGGCAATACCCTTGCTCAATCACTGCCATCCTATGATTCCGGCGCTTCTTCAGGCTCATAGTCAGGATTTGCCAGAATTAAAAATTTTTCAAAAAAATTTCGGTTAAAATCATTTTTTAGCTCATTAGTCATTATTTCTAATACTTTTGCTCTCGGAATCCCTTTTTTATAAACCCTGTCAGACGCAAGGGCGTCATATATATCGACGATATTAACGATTTGGGCATATTTATTGATCAAAACTCCATTTATTCCGTTTGGATAGCCTTTCCCCGCAAATTTTTCATGATGATCAAGCGCAACTCTTGCTATTCGATCAGCAATTTCAAAGTTTTCCTTAATATATCTGTACCCTGCGCTTGTATGTCGGCGCATAATTTCTCGTTCTTTGTTATCCAGCTTATCAGGCTTATTTAGAACTTCCTTTGGAATTTTCATTTTGCCTATATCATGCAAAAATGCGCCTAAAGCAAGCTCTTTTATTTCTTTTTCATCAAGGTTTAGCATCATTCCAACGGCTGTACTTAAAGAAGCCACGTTAATGTTATGTGAATAAGTATATTCATCATAAATTCTCAGCTGGTCAATGCAATATATGTTTTTAAAAGCCGCTGAAACCTCGTCAATTATGATTTTCGTAGACTTAACGCACTCTTCCAGCTTAACAGGGACATTATCATAAGCTTTTTGCAGAATATTTCTTGTGTCAATTAATAATTCCGAACCTGCGCTTTGTTTTATTAACGATTCTATTGATTTTTGCTCTGATAATCCGATTTTTATATCCGGCATTTCTATTGAAACAAATTCATGCTTATATAATTTCAAATAACTGAGTTTAATTAAAACGCTGGCAGTAAGAAATTCTCCTTTTGGAAAAATCAAATCTCCCTTCTCATCAAGAAGGTCATAGTCCAATTTTTCTGTTCCGACAAGTTCCAGAGGGAGTATGCGTTCCATAAATTTAAAAACCGCTTATTCCGTAAGATTATTCTTTAAAAATGCGTGAGGATAAAAGGATTCTTCCTTAAAACCCAGTCTTCTGTACATTTTAACAGCAGGGTAGTTGTCTGTATCAGTTGTAGCGTTTATTTCCGACAATAAAATTTTGTTTTCCGTTATAAGTCGAACAAAACCAGCTAACACACTTTTTAAAAGAAATTTTCCCATTCCTTTGTTTCGTTCATTTTTTCTTATTGCAATAAGAGGAATATTGATTTTTTCCTGTGTAACCATTGTTGTAAGGCAAAATCCCTCAACATTGCCGTTTAACAGAAGCAATCTGCTTTGTGAAGGTAAAAAACTTCCGTATTGATTGGTTAAAATCATGTTTAAAACTTCTTCAGAGCCTTCTTTCGTCAAAAGCCTGGAATCAAAGTTTGCGTTTTTGGTGTTTTTAAAAGCAAGGTTAATGAGCTCTATTACTTGTTCTTTATGTTTTTCATTCCATATAGCAAGCTTATAATCAGGAGATTCGGGAATTTCCGCATTTTTAAAAACACGAAATGCAACCGGTGATTTAAAATCAAATTTAACTATAGATTGCCCGACTAATTTAAAATTTAAATTGGTAATTTCATTTACAAAGGCTTCCTGTTTGCCCAACATTGCATAACTGATAACTTTCCAGTCATTTTTATCCTGAAGGTGTTTGACCAGAGCTTCCAGAAGCGCATATCTGATTTTGCATTCATTCTCCTCTTGATTTGCATGAATTACATTTACTTCTATAGTCTGATGTTTTTCTTTATAGAATATTAAAATGCCTAAAGGATTGGCATTTTCAAATAAAACCAGACCTTTTAAAAAATTATTTTCTATATTTAGCTTAAACTGCTCAAATTCAATTGGCGGGGAGCTATATTGATAATCACTCAGGGCTTTATTTCTGAAATCCTCATAAATTTCCCTAATTTTTTCACAATTTTCAGTATTAATTTGCTCAATAACTTGCATTTTATAAAATAACCATTGGAATATTATAATAAAATCTATACTCAATTATAAATGAATTTTGATTTTTATTTGAGTATAAATTTTAGTTTACTATATAATCTACTTTTTCTGCAAAAAGTTTACATTGTATTAGGGCATTGGTAGTTGCAACAGTTATAAAAATGAAATTTTGTAACAAAAACAAAACGTTTTGTTTTTAAAAAGATTGAAATGTTTTTAATTTAATAGAGTGAATAAGAGGATATTTAGAGTAAATTTTTGACTTTGGGAGAAAAAAATATGTTTACTTATGGAGTTACAGGCTATAATAATAGCCCTGGTTTTGTTAATTACGCAAAACCAAACAATACTGGAAATATTTATGGATATTACCCGGCGGCAATGAATTACGGAATGTCAAATTATGCCGCTATGGCAGACGCAATGAATTATGGAATGTCAAACTATGCTGCGATGCCAGGAGGAATGAGCTATGGAATGCCCGCTTATGGCGGATACCCTGCAAATGGGCTGGGGGCTGCATTAAACGGCTCAAAACAAGTTACAAGATCAAATTATACTCCAAGTTTTTCGGGTGGAGCAATAAGCGCTACAGCGGCATCTAATGTTGCGGCGGCGGTGCAAAGCGGAAATGTTGGAAGCGCTGTTTCTGCCGGAACAAATGCGGTTGGAGAAGCAATAGGCTCAATTGGTCAAGGCATCGCCGGAGTTGGCAATGCAGTTGGTCAAGGCATTGGAGCAGTTGGACATGGAATTGGTCAAGGCGTTGGCGCAATAGGAAATGGCGTTGCTAACGGAATTGGCGCAATTGGAAACGGACTAGCCGGAATCGCTGACGGCATGGGGCTAAACGGTCTTGCGGACGGCATTTCTGGCGTAGCTAACGCAACTGCTGATGCAGTAGGCGCAATTGCAGACGGTATAGCAAACGGAATCGGAGCAGTTGGAGATGCAATAGGCGATGCAGTCGGATCGGTTGCCGACGGCATTGGCGATGCGGCATCCGCTGCGGCAAGCGCTGCAAGTTCAGCGGCTGATTCCGCAACTGCCGACGCTTGTGGAGTTGGAGATTCCTGTTCCGCAGACGGGGTAGGTCCTGGAGCAGACGGCGCTGCTTCAGCAGATGGTACAGGCGATGGATCAGGCGCTGGCGATGGCTGTGGCGATGGCTCCGGAGATGGCGGAAGTTGTGGCGACGGCGGAGATGGTTCTGGCGGTTGCGGCGACGGCGGTGGTGACGGTGGCGGCGACGGTGGCGGCGACGGCGGTGGTGACGGTGGTGGCGACGGCGGCGGAAGCGCATAAAAAATACTAAAAATAAATAATATTTTGGGCAAATTTTATAATAAATTTAGTAATGGTCAAGTTGTATCTGATAAATTATAAAAGAAGTTATACCAATCAAAATAAGTTTTCGTTAATTTGTTAAAAAGCTAATATCTACAGCCAGCGTCGCCCTACGGGCGGCGCTGGCTGAGTAAGATCATAGCGGGTGTTTTGCCTTTGGCGCATGAATGAGTTAAAACTCCGGCTTACGCTATAAAACACCCGCAAATTAAGGCTTTACAAAAATTATTTTTTTATTCGCCAACAATCCCATATTAATTAATTCTCAAATTTGTTATATATTAATATAATAAAATTCATTAATATGTATGCACTTAACGAGTTTTTCTCATTATTCGCAAGCAATTCATGTTAATTAGTTTTGTCGTTTAGTATAATTTTGACGCTTAACCTATAGGGAAATTTATATGAAAGTTTTTGACACACAATCCCAAACACTAAAAGAGTTTTCGCCGCTCGATGATAATAAAGTAAAAATGTATGTATGCGGTCCAACCGTCTATGATTATCCGCATCTTGGGCATGCAAGATGTTATATAACTTGGGATGTGGTATATAGATATTTAAAATTTAGAGGTTATGATGTAACTTATGTCAGAAATATCACCGATATTGACGATAAAATAATTAACAAAGCCCTTCAGACCGGCTTTTCAACAAAAGAAATAGCTGACAAATACTATTTTGAATTTGAAAAAGCTATGAATGAACTAAATACGGCAAAACCGGATATTGAACCAAAAGCTACTGAAAATATTGAAGAAATGATCGATATAATTAAAACGCTATGTGAGAAAGGCTTTGCATACCCTGCTGATGGTGATGTATATTTTAATGTTGCGAATTTTAAGAAATACGGCAGGCTTTCAAAACAAAACCTGGAAGATTTAAAATCCGGCGCAAGAGTTGAAGCTTCTGAAAAAAAACAGAATCCGTTTGATTTTGCCCTGTGGAAAGCGGTAAAAGATGAAACTGAACCCGGCTGGAACAGTCCCTGGGGAAAAGGGCGACCGGGCTGGCATATAGAATGTTCCGCAATGTCAAAAAAATTTCTTGGCGAAACAATTGATATTCACGCAGGAGGTCAGGACCTTATTTTTCCTCATCATGAAAACGAAAAAGCCCAGTCAGAAGCCGCTTTTGGAAAAGATTTCGTTAAATACTGGATGCATAACGGTTTTGTTAAAATTAACGAAGAAAAAATGTCTAAATCTCTTGGAAATTACATCACAATAGGAGATGTTCTAAAAAAATATGATGCTAACACAATAAGGTTTTTTATTTTGACAAATCATTATAGAATGCCTGTGGAATTTGGAGATCAGGCTTTGGAATCGGCTAAAAATGGCATAAAAAGGCTGAAAAATGCTTATGAAGATATAAAAACTATTACAAGCGAAGAAAAAATAAAAGAAGCGGAAAATATAATATCTTTTTTATTTGATGAAGTAGCTAAAACAGAGCATATTCCGTTTCATGGAATAGACAGCCTTGAGGAAGCTCAGGGTTTAGAGAAAAAAATTCCGCCTGAAATTGCAAATTCATTGATTTTAAGTCTTAAAAACTTTATAAACGCAATGGACGATGATTTTAATACCCCAAAAGCTCTTTCTGTACTTTTTGAAATTGCAGGGCGCGCTCAAAAAATCAAACAGTCGGATTCTGCTGAATTTGGTCTTTTTTATATAGCAATGCTTTTAAAACTTTCGAATGTTCTTGGTTTTGATCTGACAAAAGAAGAAAAAGCCTCAGATGAACTGGCTTCACAGCTTATGGACGTAATAATTAATTTAAGACAAATTTCAAGAGAGCAAAAAAACTGGGAAATGTCTGATAGAATAAGAGATGAGCTGGTGAAAATCGGCATAACGCTTAAAGATCACAAAGATAAAAAAACAACCTGGAGTTTGTCTGATTAAATGAAAAAGCTTTCAATAAGGTCTTATGCGTATATAGGCGATGCCGTATATGAAGTGTTTGCAAGAAAAAAGACGTTATTTATCACTGAAAACCCTAAAAGACTGCATAAAGCAACCTCATCTATTGTAAATGCCGAATTTCAGACGGAACTGCTGGAATTTATACAGGATTTTCTTGTGGAAGAAGAAAAAGAACTTGCAAGAAGAGCAAGAAATCTTTCCGTTACAACTGCAAGAAGAACAAATCACACTCTTCACAGGCTTAGCACCGCTTTTGAAGCGTTAATAGGGTATTTATATCTAAATAATCAAGACAGATTAAAGGATTTATACAATTATATAGAGCCTTTAATAGACAAAAAGCTTTTAAATTCTTCTTTGCCAAGCGGGCAGGGAACAAATCTATCCTGATTAGCCAGAACTTTAGCGGCAAATTCATAATAAATCTTTGCCTGATCCGATTCAGGATAAGCTTCAACAACTGTTTTTCCTTGCAATTCGGCTCTCTGAACATAATCAGAACGGGGAATAAACTGTATTACAGGCACATTTAACCTTTCGGCAAGTTCTTCTATTATATTTTTTTCATTTTCAACATTTCTTAAATTCCCCACAATACCTGTCAATCTTACATTTAACCCTTGTTCCGCAAAAAGTTTTATACTTGAAGCAATGTTATTTGCCGCATAAAGCGACATATATTCGCCGCTGGTAATAATATAAACATCTTCAGCGTAGGAATGTCTTATTGGCTGGGCAAAACCTCCGCATACAATATCGCCTAAGACGTCATAGATTACAATATCAATATTATATTTTTCAAAAATTTTATATTTTTTGATTAGATCAAGCGCAACGAGAACTCCTCTGCCTGCGCAACCCTGCCCCGGCACAGGACCTCCGGCTTCCATGCATAAAATGTTGTTAAATCCTTTATAAATGGTTTTAATTAAAGATTCTTCAGAATTACCGAATTGGCGGGTTATCTCGGAGATTGTTTCAATGAATTTCCCGTTCATAAGGGTATTTACCGAATCAGATTTAGGATCACATCCTACCTGAGCGGATTTAATGTTCATTATGCTTAATGCCGCCGTAAGATTACTGGATGTGGTAGATTTTCCTATTCCGCCTTTTCCGTAAACAGCGATTTGTTTTATATTTTTCGTCATTTTTCTTTTTTAAGTTTAAAAATCTTAGATTAATTCCAAGATTACTATAAAAATAGCATAAATACACGCTATACCCTTAATCAGCCCGCGTAACCCACAGGGCGGCGCAAAAGCTGTAAATACCAGCTTTTTAACAAATTAACAAAAACTTATTTGGATTATACCAATCAATTTAAAAAACCGTTAAATAAAAAAGATGGTTTTGCAAATTCTTAATTAGCGGGTATTTCGGCGAAGCCGAAATACCCGCTATATCCTTACTCAGCCCGTGCCGCCCGTAGGGCGGCGCGGGCTGTACATATTAGCTTTTTTACCAATTAACGAAAACTTATTTGTATTGGTATAATTTTAAATTTTATAAATTAAAAAAAATATAATGACAAAAAAATTTTCATGGTAATATAATTTTTTGAATTATAATAAACATTAAAACTATATATAATAAGATTTAATGTTAAAAAATAACGGAGGTGCAAACAATTTTGCGTAAATATGAACTATTTTGTCTTTTAAAAGCTGGTTTTGATATCGAAAATACTGATCAGACCGTAGGAAATATAGAAAAATCCATTCAAAACTTAGGCGGAAAAGTTTTTGACTGTAACAAAGCGGGACGTAAAAGACTTGCTTATGATATTGCAGGAAATAAAGATTCTTTTTGTGTTATATTTAATTTTGAAATGCAGCCTGAAAAATTGAAAGAACTTAAAAGAAGTTTAAAACTTAATGAAACAGTGATAAGAGATTTTATTTCCACAATAAAATCACGTCAGGAAGCAGTTTCAACAGCTAAACAAATATAGATGCGGGTAAATTATGAGTATAAGTAAAATTGTAATAACAGGACAGGTTGTACGAAATCCTGAGAAAAGATTTACCGAGAATAATCTTGCTATAACGAGTTTTACTCTTAATTTTGCTCAGGACGAACAGGAAAAGCTCATTAGGGTATCAGCTTTCGGCAATTCTGCCGAAAAAATTTCACAAACAATTAAAAAAGGTCATTACGTTGTTGTTGAAGGCGGTTTGCAGACAAATACCGTTAAGACTGACTCAGGTACTGATAAAAAGTTCTTTGAAATTAATGCCCAAAATGTGGAAATTTTATCACAATCAGGTAAATCTGAAGACAACATTGAAGAAAAAGAAGATGTATTCGGTCTGAGTGATGAAATATCAAACGAAGACTTAATTGGAGAAGATGAAATACCGTTCTAGAAAGGACTTTATATATGTTAAGAAGCCGTATGAGAGACAGAAAAAAATTTAAGCCATGTAATTTCTGCGCAGATAAAGTGGATGATGTGGATTATAAAGATACAATGAAATTAAAAAGATATCTTACAGAAAGAGGTAAGATAATCCCCAGAAGAATAACCGGCAATTGCTCTTTTCATCAGAGAAGACTTGCATTAGCCGTTAAAAAAGCAAGAGAAAACGCTTTAATATCTTATATATTCGAAGGCTAAAAACTTCTGCATAATTAAAACTAAAGTCCTGATTGTTAAAAAAAACAATCAGGACTTTATGCTAGACAAATTTAAATAAGTTTTCGCTAAAAAATTAAAATAAAATTTCAAACTATTTCAGCGTTTCGACTAATTATACTAAGCGACATATTTAAATTTACATTTTAACTAAACAAACACTATTTTTTAATGCTTTTTAGAAATGCCCTTAATAAAGCATTAACGGCTTTAAACAACGTCAGCTTGGAGTTTCATTGACTAAGAGATACATGCATGTTACTTATTAAAGTACAAATAAATAAAATATTAATAAAAGGGCATGGAGTATCAAAATGGAAGCTGTATTGTTATATGAAGGCAAAGCTAAAAGGGTTTTTGAGACAGACAAACCTGATGAGGTTATTATAAGCTTTAAAGATGACGCCACAGCGTTTAATGGCGTGAAAAAAGATAGTTTTGCCGATAAGGGCAAAGTTAACCTAGCTTTTACAAAACATTTTTTCAACCTTCTTCAACAAGCAGGGATTAAAACGCACATAATTTCATTTATCGACAAGACCTCTCTTAGAGCGAAAAAAGTTCAAATAGTTCCTCTGGAAGTAGTCGTGAGAAACTATGCGGCGGGGTCATTATGTAAAAGGCTTGGTTTTGAAAAAGGCATGGAACTTAAACCTGTTCTTTGCGAATTTTATCTTAAAGATGACAGCTTAAACGATCCTATACTTTGCAGAGAGCATATTAAATATTTAAATATCGCAACAGAACAGGAAGTTGCCTACATTGAGCAACAAGCATTAAGCATTAACAAAGTAATTTCTTCTTTTATGGACTCAAAAGGAATAACCCTTGTGGATTACAAGCTTGAATTCGGAAGAACATCAGACGAAGAAATTATACTTGCTGATGAAATTTCTCCGGACACCTGCCGATTCTGGCTAAAAGGCACGATGGAATCGCTTGATAAAGACGTTTACAGAGAGGATAAAGGCGATCTTGTAAGTTCTTACAAGAGATTAGCTGAGATATTAGGTTTAGAAATCAATTAATTAAGGATTTTAGACAAATGAAGAAGTATAAAGCAGATATAATAGTAACTCTAAAAAAAGGAGTGCGTGATCCACAGGGAGCCGCAGTGGACACAGTATTAAAAAGAACCGGAATCCAGGAAATAGCTCAAGTTCAGACAGGCAAATTCTTTACGCTGGATGTAACAGGCAGTGATGAAACCAACGCAAAGGCTAAACTTGATACTATTTGCCGTGAAGTCCTCTCAAACCCGGTGCTTGAAAGTTATAAAGTTGAGAGGTTTGTGGAGCTATGAAAGCAGGAATAATAGTATTTCCCGGAACAAACTGTGATATAGATACTGAAAAAGCCTGTAAATATTTTGGATGGGAAACAGAATTTATATGGCACGACGATACGGAACTGAATAAATACGATATAATCTTTTTGCCTGGAGGGTTTTCGTACGGAGATTATATAAGAGCAGGCAGACTTGCTAAATTTAGCCCCGCTGTAATGTCTTTAAAAGACTATGTAAAAACAAAACGGGGTTTTTTAGTGGGAATTTGCAACGGATTCCAAATTCTTTGCGAAACAAAACTGCTGCCAGGTATATTATCAACGAATACAAACACAAAATTCATCTGCGAAGAAGTTGAGCTTGAAGTAAACCACGATGGATTCCCTAAATCCGTCAAATTTGCGATCGCTCACGGCGAAGGCAGATATATTGCCGATGAGCAGACTTTGCAGGGAATTCAGGCAAAAAATATGATTTTCCTCCGATATAAAAATAATCCGAACGGCTCTGTTTTAGATATTGCCGGGCTATATGACAAAGAAAACAGAATAATCGGCATGATGCCGCATCCTGAGCGTGGAGTTTTCTCTGAAACCGGCAATATAGACGGAAAATATTTCTTTGAAATGCTGAATAAGGCGTTAACAAAGGAAACAGTAGCAGCAACCTAAAAGAGCTGTCATTGCGAGGAGGAGCAGATCGACGACGCGGCAATCTATGCAATTAACGCTGAAGAATAATAACTAATTGAGGAATAAAAGGGAAAGACCGATGAAAACAATGCAATTATATAAGGCTCTAGGGTTAACAGATTCTGAATATGTGGAAATCCTTAAAAGGCTTGGGCGAGAGCCTAACGAGCTGGAAACCTATCTTTTTTCCGCAATGTGGTCAGAACACTGCGGATATAAGCATTCAAGAAAATATCTTTCCATCTTTCCTTCAGGCGGAGCGGTAAGTCATGGAGAAAATGCCGGAGGAGTACAGATAGGTGAACATGTAATTGTTTTCAAAGTTGAATCTCATAACCACCCGTCGGCTGTAGAGCCTTTTCAGGGAGCCGCAACAGGAATAGGCGGGATAGTCAGGGATATTCTTGCAATCGGAGCAAGACCTATCGCTCTTCTTGATTCATTAAAATTTGGAAAAATAACTAATAATTTCTCAAAACATATATTTGACGGTGTTGTTCACGGAATATCACACTATGGAAACTGCATAGGAGTTCCAACAGTCGGTGGAGAAGTAGCTTTTGACGAAGCATATACTGATTCTCCTCTGGTAAACGTAATGTGCGTGGGAATTGTCCGTAAAGACAAAATAAGATCAGCCGCCGCAGAAGCCGGAAACGTTGTAATCGCTGTAGGTTCTCATACAGGCAGGGACGGAATTCACGGAGCTTCCTTTGCATCTAAGGAATTGAACGAAAAATCCAAAGAAGATAGACCTTCTGTGCAAATTGGTGATCCTTTCACTAAAAAAGTTTTAATTGAAGCGACTCTTGAGATTTTAGAATTGCAGGAAGTTCAAAGCTGTCAGGATTTTGGAGCGGCAGGACTCCTTTCTTCGTCTTCTGAAATGGCTTTTAAAGGTGAATGCGGAATTGATCTTCATCTTGACAAAGTTCACCTGAGAGAAGAAGGCATGCAGCCTTGGGAGATAATGCTTTCCGAATCACAGGAAAGAATGCTCTTTGTTGTAAAACAAAATGGAGTGGATAAAGTATTAAAAATAGCTGAAAAATATGATATTCCGGCAAGCATAATCGGCGAAACCACTACTCATGGAAGATATAGACTTTTCTGGCATGGAAAAAACGTTGCCGATCTTCCGCCGGAAAGCCTCGCTGAAGGACCAAAATACGCAATAAATGAACAAGAACCAATTTATATCAAACAATATGCAGAATCAAAACTGACGAAAACCACTCCTATAAAGAATGCGGTTGAAAAAATTGTTTCTGACCCTAATTTTGCTTCAAAAAAATGGGTTTACAGACAATATGACCATACAGTAGGAACAAGAACGGCAATAAAACCAGGCGATGCAGGAGCAGCAGGTATATGGATACATGAAGAAGGCGGCGTTGTCGGAATAACAATCGATTCCAACCCAAGACAAGTGTTTTTAAATCCGTATGAAGGCGGCAGATATTCTATCTGGGAAGCTTGCAGAAACCTTATTTCAGGCGGATTTGAGCCGCTGGGAATGACCAATTGCCTTAACTACGGCAACCCTGAAAAAGATGAAGTCGCTTATCAGTTTGTAAAATCAGTGGAAGGGCTGGCTCAGGGTTGTAAAGAGGCTGGTATTCCTGTTGCATCAGGGAATGTATCCTTCTATAATGAATCACCTGAAAGAAGAGTTTACCCCACACCTTCCATTGGAATTGTAGGATATGTGGATTCACCGAAAAAAATGGTTAAATCATCTTTTAATGCTGGAGAAACGCTTATTCTTATCGGTAAAGACATTGAAGAAACTTCAAATGTAGGCGGATCTTTATATCAAAGAGCTTTCTATGACTTTGTCGGCGGCAAAATTGACGTTGTAGACGCAAAACTTGAACTTCAATTAAAAAAAATCCTCTTTTCGCTTAGAGATAGCGGATTTATAAGCGGTTGTGTCGATGTATCCGAAGGAGGACTTTTCGGAGCTGTGTTTGAAGGTGTAAAAAAAGCAAATACAGGCTTTATAGGAAATCTTATATCCATAAACGATCATGAAAAAGCTCTTTTCGGAGAAATAACCGGCAGATATGTTATTTCAACGGGAAATTCACTAATTGTAGAGGAATTTTTAAAGCTGAACGGTGTTTCTTATAGAAAACTCGGTAAATGTGAAGATAAAAAGTTCGAATTTGACGGATATAGCTTCGATCTGGCAAAATTATACGATTTATACGATAATTCAATTGATTTGGAGATGAACGAATGAAAAGCCCCTGCAAAAAAGGTTATTGCTTCCAATCATCTGGTGAAATGAAGTTTTCTGAGGAATGCGGCGTTTTTGGCGGAGTTACAAACAAGTATCCCGTTGCGCCATTTATTCAACAGGGATTATTTATGCTTCAACACAGAGGACAGGAAAGCGCAGGCATTTGTGTAGGCGATAAAGACCTGTTTATATATAAAAACAAGGGTCTTGTTATGGAAGTTCTTTCAGACAGGATAATAAACAAAATTCGAGGCAGAATCGGCATTGGACATGTGAGATATTCGACGCAGGGAGGTTCAGATACTACTCATGCCCAGCCTTATGCGGTAAATTATCTTGGCGAAAAAGTTGCGGTTGCTCATAACGGAAACGTGAAAACCGCCGTTGATATGAGAAAAAAGCTTGAAAAACAGGGCGAGGTTTTTCTTACAACTGCTGATACGGAAATGTTGCTTAAAAAAGTTATTAAAGAACTTCATAAATTGCCGTCAACATGGACATTTGAAGAAGTAGGACAAGTTCTTACAGAAAATTTTACCGGTGGAGCCTGGTCAATATTGTTTTTCGTTCCCGGAAAAATATTTGCATACAGAGATCCGTTAGGCTATAGACCACTTTGTTTGTGCAAATCACAGGAAGGTATTTTTATAAGTTCGGAAGACACATCCTTTCAAATACTTGAAAAAGAGTTTGTCTATCATATAAAACCCGGAGAAGGCGTTGAAATTTCAAAAGACGGCTATGAAATTAAAAGATTTGCGCCTGAAAGACCTTCAAGAAAGTGCGTTTTTGAGCATATTTACTTTGCTCGTCCGGATTCAAACGTATTTGACAGAAACGTGTATATGTCAAGAGTAGAGCTTGGCAAGAAATGCGCCGCAGAAAATCCTGTAGAAGCTGATATTATTGTTCCTGTAATGGATTCTGGTTTTGCTCCGGCATTGGGATATTCTCAACAATCAGGACTTCCATTGCATATGGGGTTGATGAGAAACCGTTGGGTAGGACGCACATTTATTCTTCCAGAACAACAAATGAGAAGAATCAGCGTAAGACGCAAATTAACGCCTATAAAAGAAGTTGTAAAGGATAAAAGAGTCGTGGTTATGGATGATTCAATCGTCAGAGGCACGACTTCAAGAGAAATCGTAAGATTACTAAGAGATGCGGGAGCAAAAGAAGTCCATTTTCGCTCTGCATCGCCAAAAATAGTCAATACATGTCAATGGGGCGTTGATATACCTACTAAAAAGGAGCTTATTGCCAATAAATATGATGCTATTTGCGGCGTTAGAGATTTTATAGAAGCGGATAGCCTTGCTTATTTATCTATGGAAGGGCTAAAGGAGATTTTCGGGCAGGATGGCTGGTGTTATTCCTGTCTTTTAGGCGATTGCGAAAAAGAAGAAAACGAATGTACAGATAAATGCGCCAAATTGTTGGACCCTGCTTGCGCTTAAAAGCCTATTCGGTATGAAATTGTTGTTGAAAGGATTTATATGGAATCAAAAACGCTGATTTTAATAGATGGACATGCTCTTGCATACAGGCAATACTTTGCGTTGGAAAGAACAGGGATGAAAACAACCGATAATTTCCCGACCTGGGCGGTATACGGATTTATGAAAGCCATGTTTGACCTTTTGAAACACGTTAAGCCGGATGCGATAGCCGTATCTTTTGATAAAGGCAGGGAAACTTTCAGGCTTAAAGCATATCCCGAGTACAAAGCAAACAGACAGGTTATGCCAAACTCCTTAAAAGAACAATTTTCGGCGATTATAGAGGGCGTACAAGCTTTTAATATACCGATTTACGAGATGGCTGGCTTTGAAGCTGACGATATAATAGGCACTATTTCGGAAAAAGCACGGCAGCTAGGTCATAAAACCCTTATTTTGACGGGGGATCAGGATTCATTCCAGCTTGTTGATCCCGAAAAACATGTAATAGTCCTGATACCTTCAAAAGGCGAGCTTATAGAGTATGATCGCGATAAAATTCACCAAAAACTTGGCGTTTATCCTGAAAATGTCATTGATCTTAAAGGTTTACAGGGTGATACCTCTGATAACATCCCTGGCGTTAAGGGAGTTGGAGCAAAAACTGCTGTAAAGTTAATTGAAGAGTATCATTCAGTTGAAAATATTTATGAACATCTCGGTGAAATTTCATCTGCAAGTTTAAGGGAAAAACTGGAAAAAGATCATGAAATGGCAATAAAAAGCAAATTTCTAGCGACTATTTGTCGTAATGTTCCTATTGACTTTGATTTTGAACATACTCATGTCGCTTTACCTGATGTAGACAAAATAACGGCTTTTATGAAAAAATATCAGTTCAACAGCCTGCTGAAAATGTTGCCTGAAATTCTAACTCATTGCTGTAAAACTGACATTGAAAAAGCCACTCAATCCAACGGGCAAGCTGTAGGGCAAATGAAACTTAATCTTGAAGCCGCAATAGAAAAGGTTGAGCTGAGTAAAACATTTAAAGTCGCAACCCAAATAGTTGATACAGAGGAAAAATTCAAGGAATTTCTTGAAAAACTTAATAAACAAGAGGTTTTTTCTCTTGATACTGAAACTACAAGTGCAAATGTGTTTGATGCAAAGCTGGTAGGCATCTCTATAGGCTGGAATCCGCATATTAAGGTTTTAGATAACCAAGTTGTAATTGATAAAACTGATCCTGATAGCACTGAAACCTTTTATATTCCTGTGGGACATGTTATGGGGCAACAGCTTAAAGCTTATTATGTGTTGCAAAAGCTAAAACCTGCGCTTGAAAATGTTTTTATATATAAAATTCTTCAGAACGCAAAGTACGAAATTCATATATTTAAAGGGCTTGATATAGAATTAAACGGAATTATTATGGATACAATGCTTGCAAGCTATGTAAAAGAGCCTGCTTTTAAGCATGGATTGAAACAACAGGCATTTATATATCTTGGATATGAGATGACACCTATAGAAGAGCTGATTGGAAAAGGCAAACAGCAGATAACAATGGATCAGACAACAATAGAAACCGCCGCTGATTACGCCTGCGGTGACGCTAAATCCACTCTTGAGCTTGGAGGATATTATGCGGAAAAGCTTACAGCAGAAGAAAAAAATGTTTTATATGAAATAGAACAACCCCTTACGCCAGCGCTTACAGAAATGGAAAGAGCCGGAATCAGCATAGATACTGAATATCTTAAAGAGTTGTCAAATGAATTGCAAGAAAATATTGAAAAAATTGAAAACAAAATATTTGAACTTGCAGGCGAAAAATTTAATGTAAATTCCCCGAAACAGGTCGGAGAAGTGCTTTTTGAGAAACTTAAAATCTCAACAAAAGGTATGGCTAAAACTCAAACCGGTTTTTCCACAAGCGCTAACGCGCTTGAGTCTTTAAAAAATGAACATCCCATAGCCAGCCTTTTATTATCACACAGGCATTATGCGAAACTAAAATCCACTTATGTAGACACTTTACCTGCCCTTGTCAACAAAAAAACCGGACGCATACATACAAGTTTCAATCAAACAGTTACAACAACCGGCAGGCTCTCAAGCAGCGACCCGAATTTGCAGAATATTCCAATAAGAACCGAGATCGGGAACAGGATAAGGGCGGCTTTTGTTCCAGAAGACCGAGAAAATGCCGTTATTCTTTCAGCTGACTATTCCCAGATTGAATTAAGGCTCCTTGCCCATATATCAGAGGATGAAGCGCTTGTGGAAGCGTTTAATCAAGGACAGGACATTCATACCGATACCGCAGCAAAAGTATTTAACGTCAAGTCTGAAGAAGTAACTTCTGAGCAAAGAAGAGCCGCTAAAACAGTTAATTTTGGCATAATATACGGACAGAGCAGCTATGGCTTATCTGAAACTTTAAAGATTTCTCCAGCGGAAGCCAAAGATATTATTGAAAAATACTTTGCCACATATCCAAAAATCAAACAATATATGGATAAAACGGCGCAACAGGCAAGAGAAACCGGCTATGTGTCAACGATTTATGGAAGAAGAAGATATTTAAAAGAAGATATCCACAGCAGAATAAGAAATATTCGTGAATTTGCGGAACGCGCGGCGATTAATTCGCCATTACAGGGTACTGCCGCTGATATCATCAAAATTGCGATGATAAAACTTTATCATCAGCTTAAAAACTCGAATTTAAAATCAAAATTAATCCTTCAAGTGCATGATGAGCTTGTTTTAGAAGTTCCAAAAAATGAAATTGATGAAATAAAAAGGATTGTAACAGAAAGCATGGAGCTTGGTCAGCCGTTTAAAGTCCCGCTGGTAATCGATATCGCTTGCGGTCCTTCCTGGCTTGAGGTTAAAGAATAAAATTTGCGGCATACAATTTTCTTTAAGTTCATCTAAAAAATCGTTGATTAAACAATTAGTTATATGATAAATTTAAATCCATATATAAATAAATGGTTATTTAATGAAAAAAAATCTGTTAAATCTAATTTCATTATTATTAATTTTGATATTCAGCCTAAATGCAGGAGCTAAGGCATATACAGGGCTGAATCTTTCCAAATCAGGCGAAGATTCACGTTTTGCTTCTGTATATGTAATGTTGGCGGAAACCTATCTTTCACACGGGAATTATCAAAAAGCGAAAACTTTTTTAAATAAAGCCGTTGAATATGATCCGAAAAACACTCAGGCAAGATTTGACCTAGGGCTTGTGTATGAAATATTGGACGATCTGCAAAATGCGATTGATCAGTATGGAAGAATACTTGTTCAAGAGCCTGACAACAAGGAAGTTAACTATTACATAGGCTTATTGTACGATCGTACAGGCAAAACAGAGAAAGCGCTTAACCATCTTCACAAATCCATGCGGTTAATGCCTTATAATTCTGCTGTATATTATGATATAGGGGTCATTTATGCCAGAGATAACAAGTATGAAAAATCTTTATTTTATAATAATAAAGCTGTTGAATTAAAACCTGATTTTGCGGAAGCATATAATAATTTATGCTATGCTCAGGCAAATACAGGGAATTACAATGATGCTTTCGGAAACTGCAAAAAAGCTGTGGAGCTTGATCCTAACAGCGCGCCGGCGCTTGATAGCATGGGATACGTTTATTTTGGGCTTAAAAAGTACAATGAAGCGATTGAATATTATAAAAAAGCCATTGATATGGATTCAAGCATAAGTGAAATCTATCTTCATCTTGCTCAAGCGTATGAAAAACTGGACAATAAGACAGAAGCGATACAATATTACAAAGTATATCTTGATAAAACGCCTAAGGCGGGCAATATAAAAGAAGTTAAATCTATTATAGGGCGGTTAAAATAATATAATGTAGCGCTAAAGCGGTTGGAGGGAGGATTTAGCTATATATTCATTGCAACTTGGCATGAAATTTTATAAAACCCCTTTAGTAGACGGAGTAACATTCGGATGATCTTTGTCTATACTACATGCAATTCTTAAAGCTCTTGCAAACGATTTAAACACGGATTCAATTTTATGATGCGTATCTTCTCCATCAAGAAGTTTTATATGAATGGTCATCTTTGAAGCGGCGGCAAAACTGGAAAAAAAGTGCTTTAAAAGGATGGTTTCAAAATCGCTAACCCTTTCTTCTTGTATAGGTACATTAAAACCACAGAATGAACGCCCGCTTATATCTATGGAGGTTAAAGTTAAAGCCTCGTCCATAGGGATTACAGCATAACCATAACGGTTTATGCCTTTTTTATCGCATAATGCCTTTAAATAAGCTTCTCCAAGCGTAATAGCGATGTCTTCCACGATGTGATGAGGGTCTTTATCCTTTGAATCCACTTTTATATCCAGATCAAAATATCCGTGAGAAGCCCACTGCTCAAGCATATGATCAAAAAATCTTATGCCTGTGTTTATGTTTTTTTTGCCTGATCCATCAAGATTTAAGCTGATTTGCGCTTCTGTTTCAAGGGTTTTTCTTTCAACATCAACTTTTCGCACAATTTATCTCCTAAATTTTATTAAATTACTTAATATTAGAACTATTTAGATCATATTTACGCATTAATTGGGGTAAATCTTCTGTATGTTCAAGGATTTCATCGGCTCCATGAGCTGTTAGAGCTCTTCTTAGTTCGCCGCTTTTATCCTGCGGCGGAAGAACTCCGATCCCTTTAACTCCCGCCTGCCTGGCGGCAAACATATCATCAACCGTATCTCCCAAATAATATGTATTTATAGGACAAGTTATCTTTAAAATCTCATAAACACCCCATGGATGCGGTTTTCCCATGCCTTTTGGAGGGTCATCCATCGTTATAACAGGATAAAAATATTTATCTATATTCTTGTTTTTAAGAAAAAACTCGGCTTCCTGCTTGGGTCTTCCTGTAAAAATAGCAAGATCGTACTTTTGAGCAAGTTCAGCCAGCTTATGGGGCGATATAAGCAGGTTTTCGTTTAAAATAAATCCGTTTCCATTGCTTCCCCAGTATAATTCCTGAAATTTAGCAACTATATCCGAAAAAGTAACATTAATTCCTGCCTGTTCCAGAAGATAATGTGTTAAATCCCAGTCATTATTTAATCCGCCCTGATTTTTAGCCTGCTGTACCTGTTCCGGCGTTAAAAATTTCCCTGTAAATTCTTTATACACTTCACGAATAGCGGTTCTATAAGAATTGCTGGTATCAGCAAGCACGCCATCCATATCAAATATAATTAAATCTCTTGGTTTTAATTGTTCCAGAATATATTTAGCGTTTTTAACGTCAGGAAGTGTTATCCGCAGGCAATTTTCCAGATGCGGAGTTTTTTCAAAGTTTTTAACTTTTATTCCTGATTTCAATAATTTTTTATAAATAAAATCCGCTTTTTCGCCAAAATCTGCGAGTATAAAGTTTGCATCGCTTTTGTAGACAGTTTTTGCCAGCGGAGCTAAGCCTTCCGCTAAAATTCCCCGTGATTCTTTAACCTGCGAAACAACATAATTAAGGTGTTCAAGATCATCAAGAGCGGCGCAAGCGCATTTAACGGCGACATTATTTATACTGTACGGTTTTATAACCCGTTTAATATAATCAATATTGTTTTCTGACGCAATTAAATAGCCGAATCTTAGTCCTGCAAGAGCAAAATCCTTTGACATTGAGCGTACAACAATAATATTTGGAAATTCGTTTATTAAATCAATAAAAGAAGTTCCGGCATAACTTATATAGGTTTCATCAATTAAAACATATCTTCCTTCAGATGCTTTAAGGATTTTCACAAGATTTTCTCTGGAAATCATTTCTCCTGTTGGATTATTAGGGGTAGTTATTATAATTAATTTTGTTTTCTCATCTATATTTTGTACAAGTTCATCCACCGGAAAAGCCCATTTTTCAATATACGGAACTTCTTTGTACATGCATCCAAGAGTACCGGAGTATATTTTAGGCATTATAAAAGATGGAATCACAGTTAAAACGGTGTCCTGCTGTTCAATAAAAGTGTCAAAAACGTAGTTTATAGCTTCATCCGCTCCGTTTGCGGGAAGAATCATGCCTGTTGGAGCATTGTTATAAGAAGCCAATTTTTCCAGAATTTCGCCGTATGCAGGGTAAAATTTTATATCTTCTTCCGATATATTTTTTAAAGCCTCCATTATTTTTGGAGAAGGACCTATGACGTTTTCGTTTGAATCGAGTTTTAACCTGTAATTATCAATAGATAGAGGAATTTCATAACCCTTTGACTTTAATATGCTTTTTCTTGGCGAATTCATTTGTGATTTTTCTCGTGTTTAGACTAAGGTTTAAACATAATTTATTATACCGCAAATTTATTTTTTTGGAATTGAATTGCCCTGCTGTATTGTAATAACAATTTTTGGTGTTTAGATTTTTATTATAAAAATTAAAATTTCTAAAGAAAATAAAAAAATAGAGTTTCTTTTAATTTTTTTTTATGTTAAATGTATAGAAGAAAAGAGATGCCCTGATAGCTCAGCTGGATAGAGCAACCGCCTTCTAAGCGGTAGGTCG